>ERZ791741.782-NODE-782-length-28331-cov-4.524013_pt1 | contig 28331 bp, 20 predicted proteins | sample MGYA00510040_ERZ791741 | MGnify/ENA primary metagenome ERZ791741 (study PRJEB30046, sample SAMN00791960) | human gut metagenome | study: EMG produced TPA metagenomics assembly of the A metagenome-wide association study of gut microbiota in type 2... | reverse complement strand
GCAGGGCAACCCCCTGAACATCGACCCCCGCCGCATCACCTGGAAGCGCTGCATGGACATGAACGACCGTCAGCTCCGCTTCATCGTGGACGGCCTGGGCGGCAAGGTCAACGGCACCCCGCGGGAGGACGGCTTTGACATCACCGTCGCCAGCGAGGTCATGGCTGTGTTCTGCCTGGCCACCGACCTGAACGACCTGAAAGAGCGGCTGTCCCGCATCGTCTGCGCTTACACCTACGATGGCCAGCCCGTCACCGCCAGCCAGATCGGTGCGGCCGGTGCCATGACCGCCCTGCTGAAGGACGCCCTTGACCCCAACCTGGTGCAGACGCTGGAGAACAACCCCGCCATCATCCACGGCGGCCCGTTCGCCAACATTGCCCACGGCTGCAACAGCGCCATCGCCACCAAGCTGAGCCTGAAGCTGGCCGACTACGTCATCACCGAGGCAGGCTTCGGTGCCGACCTGGGCGCCGAGAAGTTCCTGGACATCAAGTGCCGCGCGGCCGGGCTGCATCCCGCCGCTGTGGTGCTGGTTGCTACCGTCCGTGCGCTGAAATCCCACGGCGGCGTTGCCAAGCCCGACCTGAGCAAACCCAACGCCGAGGCCGTGAAGGCCGGCGCTGTGAATCTGGCACGTCACATCGAGAATTTGCAGGGCTTCGGCCTGCCGGTCTGCGTGGGCATCAACGCCTTCCCCACCGACACCGAGGAGGAGATGGCCGTCATCTACGACGTCTGCGCCAAGGCCGGTGTGCCTTGCGCGTTGAGCGAGGTGTTCGCCAAGGGCGGCGAGGGCGGCAAGGCCCTGGCCGAAACCGTGCTGTCGATTCTGGACGATACCGCCCAGGTAAAATACACCTATGAACTGGACGCGCCGCTCACCGACAAGATTAATGCTGTAGCGAAGAAAATCTACCGCGCAGGCAGTGTCAGCTACAGTGCCGCCGCCAAAAAGACGCTGGATGAGCTGACCGCCCTGGGCTACGGCAACCTGCCGGTCTGCATCGCTAAGACGCAGTATTCCTTCAGCGACAACGCCAAGCTGACCGGCGCGCCGGATGGCTTCACCCTCAACGTCCGCGAGGTGCGGCTCTCCGCCGGTGCCGGCTTCGTGGTCGTCGTCTGCGGCAGCATCATGACGATGCCCGGCCTGCCCAAGCACCCCGCCGCCATGGATATTGACGTGGACGTGAACGGCAAGATCACCGGCCTGTTCTGATTTATACAATATAAATAGGCACAGCAAAGGCTCCCCTTGTGATGAGGGGAGCCTGTTTTTATTCTCTTATCTCAGCCCGTGGAGGCAATACAGGCTCCGTCATACTCGCAGGTCGTTTCCTGGCCCGGCACAACGGTTGCCATATAGCCATCCTTTGCAAAGTTGATGGCTACAATCTGCCCTTCCTTCGTATGAAAGATCTGGATGATAACGTCCGTTTTCTTAGGCTTACTTTTAAAGTAGGCGCTCGGCTTGACAGCGCTGCTGATCAGGCTGCCGTTGCCAAAGGTATAGCGCGGATTTTTGCCGTCGCTCTCCAGATACTTCAGCACCTGGGCGGCCACTCTCCGGCTGGAGCTGCCCGCCTCTGTCTTATCGTTCGGGTTTTTCTGTATCGCGTACAGTGCGCCGTTTGTGATGCGGCCCACATTATTGTAGGTTACGCCGTTTACGGTAATGGTAAATCTGCAGGATTTGCTTTTGTCGTTAAAGCTTTCCGGGTACAGGGCGTAACATTCGGTCAGCGCAGCCTGCGAAGCCGTCCACACATCCCGCGCTTCGGTGATGACCGCCTGCTTTTTTGCTTTGGTCACATACCCTGTCAGCGCCGGGATCAGCAGGGACGCCAAAATTGCCAGGATCACCAGCACCACGATCAATTCTACCAGCGTGAATCCCCGTCTATTTTTTCTGTTCATAATTACCTTTTCTATTATAAGTTGCCGCCGTTGGCGTCAATCGTTTCCCTGTACCATGCCGCGCTGTCCTTGGGGGTGCGGGTGCCGGTGGGGTAGTCTACATACACCAGGCCAAACCGCTCGTTGTATCCCTCGCTCCACTCAAAGTTATCCAGCAGCGACCAGTGGAAGTAACCCTGCACATCGGCCCCGGCCTCTATCCCCTGCCGCAGGGCAAGCAGGTAGCGGTGGGTAAAGTCGATGCGCTCCGGGTCGTGCACCTTGCCGTCCAGGTGGATGCGGTCGGTGCAGGAAAGGCCGTTCTCCGTGATAAAGATGGGCAGGCCGTACCGCTCATGGAGGAACCGCGGGCCCCACTCCATGGCTTCGGGGGTGATGGGCCAGCCGATGGCCGTGCGCGGATGACCGGCGGCACGGGGGCAGAATTCCGGCTTGCCGTCGGCTCCGGCCCGCACCGCGACGGAGTTGTAGATGTTCATGCCGATAAAGTCCAACCGCCCCAGCGGCAGGGCGTCCAGCTGCTCCTGCGGGATGGCATCCACCACCCGCTGGGCCTGCCCGCCCGCAATTTTGGGCCAGCCGCGGCCGCACACCGGGTCCAGTGCCGGGGTGTAGGTGAAGGTCCAATCGCCGTCCGCCAGGGCGAAGGTGGCTTCGCGGGCGGCGGCAATATCGGCGGGGTTGTCAGTGGCCGGGGTGCAGATGCGCCCGGTGGGAGCCATGCCCACCTTGGCATCGGGGTCGGCTTTGCGGATGGCATCCGCCGCCAGGCAGTGTGCATAGATCGTGTTATGCCAGGCAGTAAACACCGCTGCATCGTCCAGTTTATAGCCCGGCGCATGCACACCCGCGCTGTAGCCCAGCCCCACGCTGCACTGCGGCTCGTTGAGGGTAAAGTAATATTTTACACGTCCCTTAAAATGCGCCGCCACCGTGGCAGCGTACACGGCAAAGGCCCTGGCGGTGTCGGCGTTCAGCCAGCCGCCCTTATCCTGCAATGCCTGGGGCAGGTCCCAGTGGTAGAGCGTCACATACGGCTCGATGCCCGCCGCCAGCAGCGCGTCCACAAACCGGTCGTACCAGGCAAGGCCAGCAGGGTTCACCGCGCCGGTGCCTGCCGGGAAAATGCGCGGCCAGGCGATGGAAAACCGGTAGGCCTGCAGGTGCAGGGCTTTCATCAGCTCCATATCCTCGGCCCAGCGGTGGTAGCTGTCGCAGGCGACGTCGCCGGTGTCGCCGCCCTTGGTCTTGCCCGGCACATGGCTGAAGGTATCCCAGATGGACGCCCCACGCCCGTCCTCGAACGCGCCGCCCTCTATCTGATAGGATGCGGTAGCCGCACCCCAAACAAATTTCTTTGGAAATGGCATATTCTTCTCCCTCTGGTTGCTGATAAAAACGAGGATGTAGGGGTGCGCGATGTACCCCACACGTATCTGCACAATCAAAAAAGGTGCAGCGCGTTGCCACTGCACCTCTGCTTAGTATTAGTTTACCCCTTAACGCTGCCCAATGCAACCCCTCGCACGATATATTTCGAGAGAAGCAGGTAGACGATCATAACCGGCAAAATGGCAATGGTGATCATCATGTACACCTTGCCCATATCGAACTTGAGGAAGTCCGCGCTGCGCAGCTGTGCAACCAGGATGGGCACCGTCTTCCACTTGGCGTCGTTGATGATCAGCGCCGGGATAAAGTAGTTGTTCCACGCGCCCACAAAGCTGAAGATGGCCTGCACTGCCATGGCGGGCTTGAGGATCGGCAGGATGACCGCGTTGAAGGTGTGGAACTCACCGCTGCCGTCAATGCGCGCTGCATCGATAATATCCCGCGGCAGGCTGGAATCCATGTACTGCTTCATGAAGAAGAACACGGTGGGCGCGGCAATGCTGGGCAGAATCAGCGGCCACAGGGTGTTGGTCAGCTTCATCTTGTCCATCAAATTCAGGAAGCCCAGCGCCGACACCTGCGTCGGCATCGTCATGATAAGCAGGATGACGGTGAACGCCAGCTTGCGCAGCTTGAAGTCGTAGGCGTAGATGGCGTAGGCCGTCAGGGCACTGAAGTAAACCGACAGCGCCGCACAGGCCGCCGAAACGATCAGGCTGTTGCGCAGGCCGCTCAGAATCGGCACGTTGGCATCGTGGGTGGTGTTGTAGAAGTTGGTGCCGAAGCTGGTGCGGGGCAGCGGGTCAAAACCCTGCTGGATGGTAAAATTGTTATGGGTGGCGTTTACAATCAACACGTAGAAGAAGAACAGGCAGACAAAGCACAGTACAAACAGCACAATGTAAGCAACTGCACGCTGCAGCGTAAGCATAGGGTCGTGAATTTTCGTTGCCTTGGTCTTGGTGGCTGCGGTTTTGGTCTCGTTTGGCATACTCTTTCACGCTCCTTCCTTAATGATGCTTTGCAGCCGCCTTGGCTGCTTTGATACGAGCTTTTTCGGCCTTGCGCTGCTCACGGGTCAGGCCGTCATCCTCCTGGGTAAGGGTAAAGTAGATGATGACGCAAAGCACCGCGCAAAGCAGGAACATCAGCACCGAAATAGCGCCGGCCGTGCCGTAGTTTTTGCTGTAAAGGTGCTGGTTCAGATACATGATGATGGTGTTGGTACTGCCGTTGGGGTCGCCCTTGCCGTTGGTCAAAACCTGCGGTACATCGAACATCTGCAAGCCGCCGATCAGGCTGGTGATGAGGGTATACACCAGCAGCGGGCGGATAAGCGGAATGGTGATCTTCCAGAACATCTGGGTCGAGGAGGCACCGTCCAGCTCGGCGGCCTCGTACAGGCCGGGGTCAACGCCCATGATAGCCGCCATCAAAATGATGGTGGTGTTGCCGAACCACATCAGGAAGTTCATCAGCCCCACCAGCCCGCGGGCGGTCCATACGTTGGATAGCCAGCGCACCGGCTCGCTCACGATGCCGAGTTTGAGCAGGATGGAGTTGATGGGCGCGGTTTCGGCGTTGGAGAACAGCGTAAAGAACAGCATGGCAAACGCCGAAGCCATGATCAGGTTGGGCATGTAGATGACCGTTTTGAAGAACCCCTGGAACTTTAGTTTCAGCCGCAGGTCGGTGAACCAGGCCGCCAGCAGCAGCGAGACCACGATCTGCGGGATAAAGCCCATCAGCCACATGATCATCGTGTTGCCAAAGTATTTTGGCACTTCTTTGATCATGGCAGCGTAGTTTTTCAAGCCAACAAAGTTAGGGCCGATGATCTTTAGGCCGCTGCGGAAATACTCAAAGAAGGAATAGTAGATGGTGGTAGCCAGCGGCCAGAACTGGAAAATGAAAAAGGTGATGAAGAACGGCGCCAGGAAGATGTAACCCCATTTGGCGTAGCTCATGCCTTTTTTCTTGGTTTTCATAAGTCTCGCCCTCCTTAGCTGTACGGGCATTGCCCTGCTGGGGGCAGAGCCTTTTGCATGTTACAGGCCAACGGCCTTACGGTTAAAACAAAACCAGGGGCGGGCGTCTCTCCCCCGCCCCTGGCATGGCGTTTACGATTTCGTGTTCAGGTGTAAGTCCCAACTTATGCGGGCCATTCCACGCTGGTCAGCTCAGGATACTTGACCTTGATCTGATCCTCAAAGTTCTGCTTTGCGGTGTCGATGTCGACGGTGCCGTCGAAGTAATCCTTGAAGCAGCTCTGGAAGGTCTCGTTGCAGCCCTGGTCATAGGGGCCGGCGTTAGACATATCGATGGTAGGTGCAACCTCTGCGAACAGAGCAATGTGGTTCTGGCCGCCCAGGAAGTCGGAGCCGAAGTCAGGATCGGCGGCGATGGCGTCCATAGCGCTCTTGCAGTTGGTGTAGTCCTGGGTATCCTTGGTGATCTGGGTCATGATGTCGGAGTCGCAGGTCAGCTTCAGCATAACGTCCTTGATGGTGGGGATGTTATCGGTGCCGGCAGCAGCGCAGATCCAGGTGCCGCCCCAGTAATAAGGCTGAGGACCCTGGCAGACTGCGTAGTCGCCGTAGATGCCGTTGCCAACTTCTTCCTTGCCGCCCTCAGAGGTCGGGGTTTCAAGAGAGTTGCCCAGCAGGGTGAAGTTGATGCCCCAAGTGGAGTAGAAGAAGCCGAAAACCTTGCCGGCAGGGCCCTGATCGGCGGCCCACTGGTCGCTCCACAGGCTGGTCTTGTTGTTGTAGCCGTTATCGGTGTAGGTCTTGGTCTGATCGACCCAGTTCATAATGTTGGGGTCGACCTTGACGGTCGTGCCGTCCACCCAACCGGCGGAAACATTGTTGGAGAAGGTGCGGTAGGAATCATCGTAGCCGGAGAGCATCTTGTAGCCCTTGGCAGCAGCCTGCTTGGCCACATCGTTGAACTTATCCCAATCGCTCAGTGCAGCCTGGACTTCGGTGGGATCATCGGTGCCCAGCACATTCTTGGCGATGCTGCGGCGGTAGGCAAACAGACCCGGGGTCGCCTGCCAGGTGGTGCCCTTCTGGACGCCATCGACGGTGACGATGTCCTTGGTGTACTGGTACTGGTCCTTCAGGTCGTCATCGGTCAGGCCGATGTCGCCCTTGACGTCCAGCGTGTACTCGGAGTCGACGTACTTCAGCGCGTAGTCAGCCTCGATCAGGAAGATGTCGATCTTGTCATCATCGGCGGCGCTGTCCTGCTTCAGCAGGGCTTCGTCCAGCTTGTTCTGGTAGTTGTTGTTGTCGTTGGGGTTGATGGTCCATTTCACGGTCACGCCGTTGTCCAGTTCGGTGGTAGACTTATCGTCGGCCACAGAGACGACGCCGGGGTAGTAATCGTTGAAGCGGGACTGGAACTCGTCGTTCCAGCACCAGATATTCAGGACCTTGCCCTCCTCGGCGGTGTCATCGGCGGCGGGCTCTGCGGCGGTGCTGCTGGTATCGGTAGAGGTGGAGTCAGCGGCAGGTGCTGCGGACGAGCTGGCGGCGCCTGAGCCGCATCCGGCGAGCAGGGTGGCTGCCATAGCAGTCGCGGTCAGTAAACTGAGTGCCTTTTTCATAATAATGTTTTCCTCCTTTTAAAGAAACTTGATCATGAAATTACATTTTTTAATAAGCCCGCTGCGCATGCAGGCTTGTTTACAGTGGAATGGGTCAGCGGTGCGGTGTGTCGATGGATTCTCCGCGGGCGAAGCTGCCGGCGATGAGCCGCTGCTCCGGCAAAGCGGTGCGGGGGGATTCGATCTCCTCGATCAGCAGCTCGGCGGCGGCCTTGCCCATGGCCTCGGTGTCCTGGCGGTAGGTGGTCAGCTGCGGCGACATGACCTGCGAGATGAGGTTGCCGTCGTAACCTGCTACCGAGATGTCCCGCGGGATCAGCAGCCCTTCCTCCCGGATGGCCTGCACACCGCCGATGGCGGAGAAGTCGTCCGGGAACAGGATCGCCGTGGGCCGCTGGGGTAAGCTGAGCAGCTGGCGGGTGGCCTTGGCGCAGCCGATGGCGTCGCGGTAGGTGCCGGCGATGACGTATTCATCCGGCACCGTGATGCCGTGGGCGGCGCAGGCGCGGTAGAAACCGACCAGACGCTTTTGGGTAACGGCGCTGTGCTGTTCGCCGTGGATGTAGGCGATGCGCTCATGCCCCAAGGCAGTGAGCTGATCCACCAGCTGGCGGATGCCGTCCACGTTATCGGAGAGCACCGCAGCCCGGTTGTTGAACACATGGTCGACCGTGACCAGCGGCAGATTGCTGTAAGCCAGCTCCACGACCTCGGGGTCGTCAAACTGTACGCAGGCGGCGATCACGCCGTCAACGCCGCGGTAGCGGCAATGCTCTAAGTAACTGGAATGGCTGTGGCCAATGTTGTGGTTGATAAAGGTGATGTCGTAGCCCCTGCCCTCGGCGTGGCGCTTGAAGCTGTCCAGCACGGCGGCGAAGAACTCATGGGTCAGGCCGCTCTGGGCTTCGTCCACAAAAAGGACGCCCAGGTTGTAGGTGCGGTTGGTCTTTAAGGCGCGGGCGGCGCTGTTGGGCATGTACCCCAGCTGGCGGGCAGCCTCGCGGACCTTCTCTTTGGTGGCCTGGCTGATGTCGTTATGGCCGTTCAGCGCCTTGCTCACGGTAGCTACCGAGACCCCGCAGGCTTTTGCGATGTCCTTGATGGATGCCATGAGTACCACCTCCCGGTCATGTGTTTGGTTTGGATCGCTTTATTTGGGGTTTGTGTCCCTTAATCGTTTTCGTATCTTCACTATACAACAGGTCAACCACAAAATCAAGCGTTTTTCACGATTTTTTGTGCACATCGATACGATTTGGCGTTTTGCAAAAATCAGAAGTCCGTCTTTTGGCAGTTTCGTTTGCTGTTTTCGTGAATTTCTGTCGAAATCCGGGGTGATTTTGCAGGGAAGCGCTGCTTATGGTTTCGCTGGCAGGGTGAAACAGGCGGTTTTTGGGTGCCAGGCTGGCGTTGTATGGGTGTTTTGCGGGGATTTTGCAGGCGGTTCATGAAAGTTCCCTGGCCCCGCTCTCCCACGGCCCCTATTATAAATAAGGTATAGATGGGCTTTCGTGCCAGATTTCAGCCGGCAAAATTGTGAAACTTGCCAAATCATCGTTATTTTTACGCATAAGTCTTGCAATTGCCGAAGAAATGCGCTATTGTAGAGGTAATAACTTAATCGTTTTCGACTTGAACTTTTCAAAAAACAGGTATCCCATTTGTAAGGAGAGGATCTCTATGAAGTTCGGTCACTTTGATGACGACGCACGGGAATACGTCATCACCACCCCGCGCACACCGCTGCCGTGGATCAACTACCTGGGCAGTGAGGCTTTCTTTAGCCTTGTCTCCCACACGGCGGGCGGCTACAGTTTTTACAAGGACGCCAAGCTGCGCCGCATCACCCGCTACCGGTATAATAACGTACCTGCGGATTCTAACGGCCGCTATTACTATATTAAAGAGGGCAGCACCATCTGGAACCCCGGCTGGCAGCCCACCCAGACCGAGCTGGATTTTTACGAGTGCCGCCACGGTCTGGGTTACAGCATCATCACCGGCAAAAAGAACGGGCTGGCCGCGCGGCTGGAGCTGTTCGTGCCCGTGGGCGACAACTGCGAGATTGACCGTCTGGTACTGACCAACGAAAGCGACGCGCCGAAATCGTTTACTGTATTCAGCTATGTAGAGTTCTGTCTGTGGAACGCCGTGGACGATTCCACCAACTTCCAGCGCAACTTCTCCACCGGTGAGGTCGAGGTGGAGGGCAGCACGATCTACCACAAGACCGAATACCGCGAGCGTCGCGACCACTACGCGTTGTACACCGTCAACGCGCCGGTAGACGGCTTTGACACCAGCCGGGATGCCTTTTTGGGTGCCTGGCGCAGCAATGCCAACCCCGAAGTGGTAGAAAAAGGTGCCTGCACCAACTCCCACGCCCACGGCTGGGCACCGGTCGGCGTACACCAAATCAACGTAACGCTAAACCCCGGCGAGAGCCGCAGCTTAATTTATATACTGGGCTACATCGAGAACCCACAGGAGGAAAAGTGGACCGCCCCCGGCGTCATCAACAAGACCCGCGCCCATGAGCTGATGGCCCGCTATGCCACCGACGCGCAGGTGGATGAAGCCCTGGCCAAGCTGCACGCCCACTGGAACAACCTGTTGTCCACCTACATGGTCAGGAGCAGCGACGAAAAGCTCGACCGTATGGTGAATATCTGGAACCAGTACCAGTGCATGGTCACCTTCAACATGAGCCGTTCCGCCAGCTACTACGAGAGCGGCACCGGCCGCGGCATGGGTTTCCGGGACAGTTGCCAGGACTTGCTGGGCTTTGTGCACCTCATCCCCGCCCGCGCCCGCGAGCGTATTCTGGACATCGCCGCCACACAGTTCCCAGACGGCAGCGCCTACCACCAGTACCAGCCGCTGACCAAAAAGGGCAACATGGACGTTGGCTCCGGCTTTAACGATGACCCGCTGTGGCTGATTGCCGCCGTCTACGCCTACCTGGGCGAGACCGGCGACATGAGCATCTTGGACGAGCAGGTGGACTTCGACAACGACCACACCCTCGCCCAGCCGCTGCTGGAACACCTGCGCCGCAGCTTTGGCTACCTGACGACCCACAAAGGCCCCCACGGCCTGCCGCTGATTGGCCGCGCCGACTGGAACGACTGCCTGAACCTGAACTGCTTCAGCGACACGCCTGGCGAGAGTTTCCAGACCACCGGCCCCAGCGAAGGCCCGGTGGCCGAGAGCGTTTTTATCGCAGGTATGTATGTTAAATACGGCAACGAGTTTGCCGAGATTCTGGAAGCCACCGGCCATGCCGATGAAGCCGCCGCTGTGCGTAAAGAAGTTGCCGGCATGGAACATGCCGCCCTCACCGCCGGGTGGGACGGCAAATGGTTCCGCCGCGCCTACGATGCCTACGGCCATGTGGTCGGCGGGCAGGAGTGCGAGGAAGGCCAGATCTTCATCGAGCCCCAGGGCATGTGTGTCATGGCGGGCATCGGCGTGGACACCGGCGAGGCCGTGACCGCGCTGCAGAGCGTACAGACCCGGCTGGACACCAAGTACGGTATTGTTTTGCTGCAGCCTGCTTATACCAAATATCATCTGGAGCTGGGCGAAATTTCCAGCTACCCCCCGGGCTACAAGGAGAACGCAGGCATCTTCTGCCACAACAACCCCTGGGTCAGCTGTGCCGAGACCGTCGTCGGCCACGGCGACCGGGCGTTTGAGATTTACAAAAAGACCTGCCCTGCCTACATCGAGGACATCAGCGAGATCCACCGCACCGAGCCTTACGTCTACAGCCAGATGGTGGCAGGCTGTGACGCCGCCACCTTTGGCGAAGCGAAAAACAGCTGGCTGACCGGCACCGCCGCCTGGACCTTTGTGGATGTGAGCCAGTACATCCTTGGCGTCCAGCCCACGCTGGCTGGGCTGAAAATTGACCCCTGTATCCCCCACGAGATGGACGGCTTCACCCTGCGCCGCGTCTGGCGCGGGGCAACGTATGAAATTACGGTAGACAACACCGCCCACGCCGAAAAAGGCGTTGCGTCTATGACGGTAAACGGCCAGCCCGTCCCCACCAACACCCTCTCCCCCGCCCCCGCCGGGACCACCGTGCAGGTCAAGGTCGTGATGGGATAACCCTTTAGCAGACAATAAAAAGGCTCCCTCTGTGAGACAGACTTCCCCGATACGGGGGAGATGACGCGAAGCGCCAGAAGGGGAGCGCTGTCGCACACTTAAAACAATTGCAGGGGCGCACAATGTGCGCCCCTGCAATATGCTCTACACTTTTTTATTCTTCCTCTTTTTCCTTTTCCTTAATATCCGGCGCTAAATCCCCGCCGGGCATTTTGTGGCCGAAGGAAGGGACGAAGAAGAACTTGCGGATAATAAAGATCAGCGCAATCGCCCCCACGCTGACAAGGTTCTGCACGGCATCCTCGTGGCCAACGATCATGTGGCGGGCGATGGCATACAGCAGCACTTCCAGCACGCTGCCGGGGCTGTGCTTGGCCAGCATCTTGATAAACTCAATGCCGATGACAATATCCAGCGCCCGTTCCAAAACCTCCCGCACTTCCACACTGTTGCCGTGGGTCAGCAGGCCCGGCAGTAATTGCAGCAGGGGCGCCACGCTCAGCAGCAGCGCCACCAGCACAATGGCCGAAAGCACCACTTCCAGCAGCCCGGCCGCCTCGGCCACCTGGTCGCGAAAGACCTGCTTGACGTGTTCTTCCTTGCGGTGCAGCGCACTTTTGGCAATGCGGGGTTCGTAATCCTTCAAAGACATGGGGAAATTCCTCATTTCATAAAAATTCTGCTTGTATTGTAGCATACAACGCCCATCCACGGCAACAGAAAGTTTCCCGCGCAGCGCTCCCCTGCCCGTGCTGTATACGCCCGCCGTACATTATAGTAGCTTGTGCCGTGTCCGGTGCATCGTTCGGTTAAAGTCATACCTTTGTCCTGCAAACCCCATCAAAAACGACAAAAAGCGCCGGTCAAAACTCACCCTCGTGGTTTTTTGGCTGAAAAAGACAAACCCATCTTGCAATTTGTTCTCCTACGCTTTACACTACTCTTACAGGGTTTTCCTGACTTATCAGTAAAGGGGGAGCTTACGTGCAGTACACGATGCAGCATCGCAGTCATCACGCGGGTTCCCTGTACCCTGCCGGTATCGCAGTAGAAGTATAGCGCAGTGTACCCATACGGGCCGCACTGCGCTTTTTGCTTTTTGGGGAAAGGAGTTTACCATGAAAAAAGTTGCCATCATCATGGGGTCGGACAGTGATTGGCCGGTCGTAAAATCTGCCTGCACGGTGCTCAAGGATTTCGGCATCCCGTTTGAGGCACACATCCTCTCGGCCCACCGCACGCCCGAAGCCGCCGCTGACTTTGCCAAGTCCGCCCGTGCCAATGGTTACGGCGTTATCCTGTGCGCGGCCGGCATGGCCGCCCATCTGGCCGGTGCCTTTGCCGCCAACACCACCCTGCCGGTGGTAGGCATCCCGATGAAGGGCGGTGCCCTGGACGGCTTGGACGCATTGCTTGCCACCGTGCAGATGCCCAGCGGTTTCCCGGTAGCCACTGTGGCGCTGAACGGCGCCAAGAACGCCGCTTACCTGGCCGTGGCCATCCTTGCCGTGGCTGATGACGACCTGGCCGCCAAGCTGGACAAGTTCCGTGCGGACACCGCCGCCGCTATCGCCAAAAAGGACGCCGCCATCGCCGCCGAGGCCGCCGCGCTGTAAGGCACAAAAAGGCGTCAAAGCCCCAACAATTTTCTTGCACATTGTCCAAAAACAGGGTACAATGAAAGTACCCGCTACTTATTATAATAACCCATAATAAAAGGAGCGTTTTACGATGAATTACGAAGTTAAAGAGCAGATGTACGAAGGCAAGGCCAAGCAGGTTTTCGCTACCAGCGACCCCGAGATCGTAATGGTCCACTACAAGGACGATGCCACCGCCGGTGACGGTGAGAAGAAGGGCACCATCCGCGACAAGGGCATTGTGAACAACAAGCTGTCCAATGCCCTGATGCAGAAGTTGGAGAAAGAGGGCATCCCCACCCACTATGTGCAGGAGATCAACGACCGCGACACCTTTGTAAAGAAGGTCGAGATCGTGCCCCTGGAGGTCATCATCCGCAATGTCGCCGCCGGCCACTTCACCCTGCGCATGGGCGTGCCCGAGGGTACCGAGTTCAAGACCCCCATCCTGGAGTTCAGCTACAAGAACGACGACCTGCATGATCCGTTCATCAACCACTACTACGCCCTGGCTCTCGGCCTGGCCACCCAGGAAGAGATCGATACCATCACCAAGTACGCCTTCAAGATCAACGAAGTGCTGAAGAAGATCCTGCTGGATGCCAACATCCGCCTGATCGACTTCAAGGTCGAGTTCGGCCGCCTGTCCGACGGCACCATCATCCTGGCCGACGAGATCAGCCCCGACACCTGCCGTTTCTGGGATGCCACCACCGGCGCACATCTGGACAAGGACCTGTTCCGCCGCAACCTGGGCGGCGAGGCTGATGCCTACCAGGAAGTTATGAAGCGCCTGCTGGGCTAAATTTCCGCAAACGGAACGGAGCATAGAATGAGCGAAATTTCCCAATTCAGCCAGGGCCTGCACGAGGAGTGCGGTGTCTTTGGCATGTACGATAAGACCGGCGCGACCGATATGGTCAGTGCCGTATACAGCGCGCTGTACGCCCTGCAGCATCGCGGGCAGGAAAGCTGCGGCATCGCCCTGAACGTGGACGGTGTGCTTTCCGGCCACCGCGACTTGGGGCTGGTGAGTGAGGTGTTCACCAAGCGCGTGCTGGAGGACCTGCCCCGCGGCGCCAAGATGGCCACCGGCCATGTGCGTTACGCCACCGCAGGCCAGCGCAGCCGTTCCAACGCGCAGCCGATGGTTTTGCATCACTGCAAGGGTGCCATGGCCGTATGCCACAACGGCAACCTGGTCAACGCCCCCAAGCTGCGCCGCAAGCTGGAGATGAGCGGTTCCATCTTCCACGGCACCTCGGATACCGAGGTCATCGCCTACCTGCTGACCCAGAACCGCCTGCTGACCCCCAACATTGAGATGGCCGTCAGCCGCACGATGGACGACATCGAGGGCGCGTATTCTCTGGTCATCATGACCCATACCAAGCTGATCGCCGCCCGTGACCCCAACGGCTTCCGCCCGCTGTGCATCGGCGAGCTGCCCGATGGTTCCGGCTGGGCCTTTGCCAGCGAGAGCTGCGCCCTGGACGCCGTCGGTGCCAAATTCGTGCGGGACGTCAAGCCCGGTGAGATCGTCATCGCTGACCGCAACGGTCTGCGCAGCATCGAGGATCACTGCGGCACCACTCCCCACACGATGTGCGTGTTCGAGTACATCTACTTTGCCCGCCCGGATTCCATCATCGAGGGCACCTGCGTCCATGAGGCCCGCCTGCAGGCCGGCCGTTTCCTGGCGCAGGAGCATCCCGTCGAGGCCGACGTCGTCATCGGCGCGCCGGATTCCGGCCTGGACGCCGCCCTGGGTTACGCCCAGGAGAGCGGCATCCCCTACGGCATAGGCTTTATCAAGAACAAATATGTCGGCCGCACCTTCATTCAGGGCAGCCAGGCCCAGCGCGAGAGCAGCGTCCGCATCAAGCTGAACGCCATCTCCTCCACGGTCAAGGGCAAGCGCGTCGTGCTGGTGGATGACTCCATCGTGCGCGGCACCACCAGTGCCCGCACCATCCGCCTGCTGCGCGAGGCCGGCGCCGCCGAGGTACACTACCGCATCAGCGCCCCGCCGTTCGCCCACCCCTGCTATTTCGGCACCGACATCCCCGACGAAAAAGACCTGATTGCCACCGGCCATACGGTGGAGGAGATCAACAAGCTGGTGGGTTCCGACACGCTGGGGTACCTGAGCATCGAGCATGTGCAGCAGCTGGCCATCCACAGCAAGTGCGGGTTCTGCACCGGCTGCTTTACCGGCAAGTACCCCGTGGCCCCGCCCACCGAGACGATGGACATCGTCTACGACAAGCCGCTGAGCCAATCCAACAGCAATAAGAAATTGTAAATTAACGTTGGCAATGGATTTTCCCACACGTTTGTAGGGGTCGATGCGAGCATCCGCCCCTACAAAACAGGAAGTCAATGCCCGCGGACACATGTTACCGCAAACTCTACTTTGATAGGAGTACACCATGGAAAAAAGCTATTCTGCCAGTTACGCCGCTGCAGGCGTGGATATTACGGCCGGGTATCGTTCGGTCGAACTGATGAAACAGTATGTCGCCCGCACCATGACCGAGAACTGCATCGGCGGGCTGGGCGGCTTCGGCGGCCTGTTTGAGCTGGATTGCTCCGGTATGGAGCATCCCGTCCTGATCTCCGGCACCGACGGCGTGGGCACCAAGCTGCGCATCGCCATGCTGCTGGACAAGCACGACACCATCGGCATCGACTGCGTGGCCATGTGCGTCAACGACGTGATCTGCGCCGGTGCCAAGCCGCTGGTTTTCCTGGATTACATCGCCTGCGGCAAGAACATCCCTGAGAAAATTGCCGAGATCGTCAAGGGCGTGGCCGAGGGCTGCGTGCAGGCTGGCTGCTCCCTGGTGGGCGGCGAAACTGCCGAGCATCCCGGCATGATGCCCGAGGATGAGTACGACCTGGCCGGTTTCACCGTCGGTGTGGTCGACAAGGCCAAGATCCTGGACAACTCCACCATGCAGGCGGGCGACGTCATCATCGCCCTGCCCTCTACCGGCGTACACTCCAACGGTTTCTCGCTGGTACGCAAGATTTTTGATATTGACAACAACCCCGATGTGCTGAAAAAGACCTTCGACGGCATGGACAAGCCCCTGGGCGAGGCTCTGCTGGCCCCCACCCGCATCTACGTCAAGCCCGTGCTGGCTGTGATGGACGAGGTCAAGGTCAAGGGCGTTTCCCACATCACCGGCGGCGGCTTCTACGAGAACATCCCCCGCAGCCTGAAGAAGGGCTGCGCCGCCCGCATTGCCAAGGCCGATGTGCGCATCCCCGCCCTGTTTGATGTAATGCAGCGCGAGGGCGGCATCAGTGAGCATGACATGTTCAACACCTTTAATATGGGCGTTGGCATGGTGCTGACCGTGGCCCCCGAGGACGCCGACAAGGCTATCGCCATCCTGCAGGCCCACGGCGAGGACGCCTACCGCCTGGGCACCATCGTCGAGGGCGACGGGGTGGAACTGGTATGAAGCGTGTAGCAGTTCTGGTCTCCGGCGGCGGCACCAACCTGCAGGCTTTGCTGGAAAGCGAGCGCCGCGGCGAGAACCCCAACGGCCGGATCGTGCTGGTGGTCGCCAGCAAGCCCGGCGTCTACGCACTGGAACGCGCCGCCAGCTTTGGCGTGGAATCCGCCGTGGTCAGCCGCAAAGACTATGCCGACAGCGCCGCCTTTGACGCCGCCCTGCTGGACACCCTGCAAAGCCATAACATTGACGTGGTGGTGCTGGCCGGGTTCCTGAGCGTGCTGGGCGAGAAGGTCATTGCCGCTTACCGCAACAAGATCATCAACGTACATCCCAGCCTGATCCCCAGCTTTTGCGGCCCAGGCTTCTACGGGCTGAAAGTCCACGAAGCCGCCCTGGCCCGGGGCGTAAAGCTGACCGGTGCCACCGTGCATCTGGTCAACGAGGAGTGCGACGGCGGGCCTATCCTTTTGCAGAAAGCCGTGGCCGTCCAGCCCGGCGACACCCCCGAGGTGCTGCAGAAGCGCGTGATGGTCGAAGCCGAATGGAAGCTGCTGCCCCAGGCCCTGGCCATGGTGTGCAGCGATGAGGTATAAACAATGAAGAAAAACCTGTACAAATATCTGGCCGGTAACGAGTATCCCGGCCGCGGCATTGTGCTGGGCCTGACCCCCGACAGCAAAAAGGCCGTGGTGGCCTACTGGATCATGGGCCGCAGCGCCAACAGCCGCAACCGCGTGTTTGAGCCTATCGAGGGCGGCATCCGCACAGTGGCCGCTGACCCCGCCAAGCTGGAAGACCCGCACCTCATCATCTATAACGCCGTGCTGACCCTGCGGGAGACCACCGTGGTCACCAACGGCGACCAGACCGATACGATTGCCCGATTCATGAACGGCAACCTTTTCCCCGGTTACAGCTTTGAGGCTGCGCTGGCCACCCGTACTTATGAGGACGACGCCCCCAACTTCACCCCGCGCATTTCCGGCGTGGTGGATATGCGCCGCGGCGGCTACAAGCTGTCCATCGTCAAATCCAACGAGGGCAACGCCGCCAGCGTGCAGCGCTATACCTTCGATTACCCCCAGCCCGTTGCCGGTGAGGGCCACTTCATCAGCACCTACCAGAAGAACGGTGCGCCCATCCCCAGCTTTGCCGGGGAACCGCTGCACGTCGCCATCGATGAGAACGACCCCGATAAGTTTGCCGACAAGCTCTGGAAGAACCTGAACGAGGATAACAAGGTCAGCCTGTTTGTGCGCAGCATCGAGCTGGAGACCGGCACCTACGAGGACGTTATCCTGAACAAATACACCGCTGTGGAGGGTTAATATGAACGAATTTCAGCTGAAATACGGCACCAACCCCAACCAGAAGCCCGCCCGCATCTACATGGCCGACGGCTCCGACCTGCCGGTGCAGATCCTGAACGGCCGCCCGGGCTACATCAACTTTCTGGATGCGTTCAACTCCTGGCAGCTGGTGCGCGACCTGAAAAAGGCCCTGGGCCAGCCCGCCGCCGCCAGCTTCAAGCATGTGTCCCCCGCCGGTGCGGCCATCGGCCTGCCGCTGGATGACACCCTGCGCGCCATGTACCACATCGCCCCCGAGACCGAGCTGTCTCCCCTGGCCTGCGCCTACGCCCGCGCCCGCGGCGCCGACCGCATGTCCAGCTTTGGCGACTGGATTGCCCTGTCCGATGTCTGCGACCTGTCCACTGCAAAACTCATCCAGCACGAGGTCAGCGACGGCATCATCGCCCCCGGTTACGATGCTGACGCGCTGGAAGTGCTGAAAAGCAAAAAGAAGGGCAACTACGCCATCGTGCAGATCGACGCCGCCTACGAGCCGAAACCGCTGGAGACCCGCACCGTCTTTGGCGTGACCTTCGAGCAGGGCCGCCAGGACCTGGACATCAGCGACGCCACGATGCTGCAGAACATCGTGACCGAGAACCAGTTCATCAGTGAGGAGCAGCGCCGCGACCTCATTATCAGCCTCATCGTACTGAAGTACACCCAGTCCAACAGCGTTTGCTACGTGCAGGACGGCCAGACTATCGGCGTAGGTGCCGGCCAGCAGAGCCGCGTGCACTGCACCCGCCTGGCAGGCCAGAAGGCTGACAACTGGCAGCTGCGCCACATGCCCAAGGTGCTGAACCTGCCCTTCCGCCCCGACATTGCCAAACCTAACCGCGACAACGCCATCGACGTCTACATCGGTGATACGCCGCAGGATGTCATCGGCGATGACGTCTGGGCTGAAACCTTTACCGAGCAGCCCGCCCCGCTGACGCTGGACGAGAAGCGCGCCTGGCTGGACGCCGTGACCGGTGTTGCCTTAGGCAGCGATGCTTTCTTCCCCTTCGGCGATAATATCGAGCGTGCCCGCCGCAGCGGCGTAACGGCCATTGTGCAGCCGGGCGGCTCCATCCGGGACCAGCAGGTCATTGATACCTGCAACAAGTACGGCATTGCGATGGCGTTCTGCGGCATCCGGCTGTTCCATCATTAAACGCAAAAAAACAACTCGCCTGCGGCGATTTTTCGTCGCGGGCTGTTGTGCTGTCAAGGAGGACGCTTATGAAAATTCTGGTTGTAGGCGGCGGCGGGCGCGAGCACGCCATTATCCGCGCACTGAAAAAAAGCCCCCTCTGCACCGAGATCTGGTGCGCACCCGGCAACGGCGGCATCAGCTACGATGCCCACTGCAAGGCCATCCCCGCCACCGACGTGGACGCCATGGTCGCCTTTGCCAAAGAGGAAGCCTTTGACTATGTAGTCGTTGCCCAGGATGACCCCCTGGCCCTGGGCATGGTCGACGCCCTGGCGGCGGTCGGCATCCCGGCCTTTGGCCCCGACAAAGCCGCGGCCCGCATCGAGGCCAGCAAGGTATTCAGCAAGGACCTGATGAAGAAATACAGCATCCCCACCGCCAAGTACGAGACCTTCGACGACCCCGCTAAGGTCATGGCGTACATCCGTGCCGAGGGCAAGTATCCCGTGGTCATCAAGGCCGACGGCCTGGCCCTGGGCAAGGGCGTGCTGATCTGCCAGAACGAGCAGGAAGCCGCCGACGGCGTGAAAGAGATCATGCTGGATAAAAAGTTCGGTGCATCGGGCAATCATGTGGTGGTCGAGGAGTTTCTCACCGGTCCCGAGGTCAGCGTGCTGTCCTTCTGCGATGGAAAGACCGTCAAGCCGATGGTCTCCAGCATGGACCACAAGCGTGCGCTGGACCATGACGAAGGCCTGAACACCGGCGGCATGGGCACCGTAGCCCCCAACCCCTACTACACCCCCGCCGTGGCCGACCGCTGCATGAAGGAGATCTTCCTGCCTACCGTGGCCGCCATGCAGGCCGAGGGTTGCCCCTTTAAGGGCTGCCTTTACTTTGGCCTGATGCTGACCCCCGATGGCCCCAAGGTCATCGAGTACAACTGCCGCTTTGGCGACCCGGAGACCCAGGTGGTGCTGCCCCTGCTGGAAAGCGACCTGCTGACCGTGATGCAGGCTACCACCAACGGCACGCTGGATAAGACCGAGGTCAAATTCAGCGACGGCGCTGCCGCCTGTGTCATTCTGGCCAGCGGCGGCTATCCCCTCGCCTACGAGAAGGGCAAGGAGATCACCGGCCTGACCGAGGGCCAGTTGGATGCCGCCGACGTGACCGTCTACCATGCGGGCACTGCCATCAAGGAGGGCAAGCTGGTCACCAACGGCGGCCGTGTGCTGGGCGTGACGGCCACCGCCGCCACCCTGCCCGAGGCACTGAAAAAAGCCTACGCTGCCAGCGAGAACATCCACTTTGACAAGCTGCATAAGCGCAGCGACATCGGCGCAAGAGCGTTGGCTGCGATGCAGTAACGGAGGAATATACAATGGTATATCGCATTTATGTTGAGAAAAAGCCCGGTTTTGACGGCGAGGCTCAGGGCCTTTGCCACGAGCTGGTCGACCTGCTGGGCATTAAGGCCCTGAAAGGTCTGCGGCTCATCAACCGTTATGATGTCGAGGGTATCGACAACGTCCTGTTCCAGCAGGCCATCCCTACTGTCTTCAGCGAGCCGCCGGTAGACACCACCTACACCACCCTGCCCGAGGCCCAGCACGTTTTTGCTGTTGAGTACCTGCCCGGCCAGTTTGACCAGCGTGCTGACTCTGCCAGTCAGTGCATCCAGCTGCTCAGCCAGGGCGAGCGCCCCACCGTGCGCAGCGCCCGCGTCTACCTGCTGGAGGGCGATTTGACCGAGGACGACATCGCCGCCATTAAAAAGTACGTCATCAACCCCGTCGAGGCACGCGAAGCCAGCCTTGAGGAGCGCAGCACCCTCAAGATGGAGTTTGCCATCCCCACCGAGGTGGAGACCCTGACCGGCTTTACCGCCCTGGACGACGATGCCCTGGAAGCCTTCCGCAACGAGAAGGGCCTGGCCATGGACCACGCCGACATCAAGTTCTGCCAGGACTACTTCAAGTCTGAGCACCGCGACCCCACCATCACCGAGATCCGCCTGATCGACACCTACTGGTCCGATCACTGCCGCCACACTACCTTCGGCACCATTCTGGACGACGTGCAGATCGATGACGAGCTGGTGCAGGCTGCCTTTGACCGCTACATGGCCCTGCGCGAGGAGACCGGCCGCGACAAGAAGAACCGCACCCTGATGGACTGCGCCACCATCGCCGCCAAGGCCCTGAAGCAGCGCGGCATCCTGAAGAACCTGGACGAGAGCGAGGAGATCAACGCCTGCACCGTTAAGATCAAGTGCGATGTCGACGGTGAGCTGCAAGACTGGCTGTTTCTCTTTAAGAATGAGACCCACAACCACCCCACCGAGATCGAGCCTTTCGGCGGTGCTGCCACCTGCATCGGCGGTGCCATCCGCGATCCCCTGTCCGGCCGCAGCTACGTCTACCAGGCCATGCGCGTGACCGGCGCAGCCGACCCGCTGAAGCCTGTCTCCGAGACGATGCCCGGCAAGCTGCCCCAGCGCAAGCTGGTCACCACCGCCGCTGCCGGTTACTCCAGCTACGGCAACCAGATCGGCCTTGCCACCGGCCAGGTCTCTGAACTGTATCACCCCGGCTACGCTGCCAAGCGCATGGAGATTGGCGCGGTCGTGGGCGCAACGCCTGCCAGCCATGTCCGCCGCGAGGAACCCGCCCCCGGCGATGTGGTCATCCTGCTTGGCGGCCGCACCGGCCGTGACGGCATCGGCGGCGCCACCGGCTCCTCCAAGGCCCACAAGCTGACCAGCCTGGAGACCTGCGGTGCCGAGGTGCAGAAGGGCAACGCCCCCATCGAGCGTAAGCTGCAGCGTCTGTTCCGCCGTGAGGATGCCTGCCGCCTCATCAAGCGCTGCAACGACTTTGGCGCAGGCGGTGTCTCTGTTGCCATCGGTGAGCTGGCCGACGGCCTGAAGATCGACCTGAACAAGGTCACTAAGAAATATGAGGGTCTGGACGGCACCGAACTGGCCATCTCCGAGAGCCAGGAGCGTATGGCTGTGGCCGTCGCTGCCGAGGATGCCGAGACCTTTATGCAGTACGCCGCCGAGGAGAACCTCGAAGCTACGATCGTTGCCACCGTTACCGAGGAAAAGCGCATGCGCGAATTCTGGAACGGCAAGGCCATCGTCGACCTCTCCCGCGAGTTCTTGAACTCCAACGGTGCCGAGCGTCACGCCAACGTGCACATCCTCAAGGGTCATGTCTGGCAGCCCCAGTTTGCCGGTGCTACCTTTGAGCAGAAGATGGAGCACCTGGTCTCCGACCTGAACGTCTGCAGCCAGAAGGGTCTGGGCGAGCGCTTCGACTCCACCATCGGCGCAGCCACTGTGCTGATGCCCTACGGCGGCAAGTATCAGCTGACCCCCACCATGGCCATGGCTGCCAAGCTGCCCGTGGACGGCGAGACCACCACCTGCTCCGGCATGGCCTGGGGCTTCAACCCCTACCTGACCGAGGCCGACCCCTACCGCGGCGCTTATCTGGCCGTGGTCGAGAGCATCACCAAGCTGGTGTGCGCCGGTTTCCACCACAAGGACATGTACCTGACCTTCCAGGAATACTTTGAGCACATGAACGACAAGCCCGAGCGCTGGGGCAAGCCGCTGGCCGCCCTGCTGGGTGCCCTGGATGCCCAGATGGGCCTGGGCATCGCCTCCATCGGCGGCAAGGACTCCATGTCCGGCAGCTTTGAAGGCCTGGATGTTCCCCCCACGCTGGTCAGCTTTGCCACCGCCATCGGCAATACCCGCGATGTGCAGAGCCCCGAGTTCAAGAAAGCCAACAGCGCCGTTGTTATGCTGCGTCCCCAGTATAAGGACGGCCTGCCCGAGATCGGCAGCCTGATTGCCATCTACAAGACCGTCGAGCAGATGATCGAAGAAGGCAAGGTGCTGTCTGCCGCTACCCCCGGTTACGGCGGCGTGGCCGAGGCCCTGTTCAAGATGTGCGTGGGCAACCATGTGGGCCTGCAGCTCTCCAACGACCTGAACTTCAACGACCTGTTCAAGCCCGCTTACGGCAGCGTGATTTTGGAGCTGCTGGACCCGTCCGCCGGCGAGTTCCTGGGCTTTACCACCGTGGACTACACGCTGGAAGCCGGCAAAGAGATGATCGACCTGGCCAAGCTGCAGGAGAAGTGGGAAGCCAAGCTGGAGCCGGTTTTCCCCTATCGCAAGGCCGGCCCGACTGTGCCCGCGCTGGAGCATGACTGCCCCACCAACAAGCGCGTGGCCCCTGCCGTGCGCCTGGCTACCCCGCGGGTCATTATCCCCGTCTTTCCCGGCACCAACTGTGAGTATGATACCGCCCGCGCCTTCCGCCAGGCCGGCGGCGACCCGCACATTCTGGTGCTGAAAAACCTGACCCCCGCCGATGTTGCCGAGAGCTGTGAAGCCCTGGTCAAGGAGCTGGACGAGGCCCAGATCCTGATGCTGCCGGGCGGCTTCTCCGGCGGTGACGAGCCGGACGGCTCCGCCAAGTTCATCGCGGCGTTCTTCCGCTCCCCCGCTGTGGCCGATGCCGTCAACCGCCTGCTGAACCAGCGCGACGGCCTGGCCCTGGGCATCTGCAACGGCTTCCAGGCTCTCATCAAGCTGGGCCTGGTCCCCTACGGCGAGATCCGCCCCATCACGGCCGATGACCCGACCCTGACCTTCAACACCATCCATCGCCACCAGAGCATGCTGGTGCGCACCCGCGTTGCCAGCAATAAGAGCCCCTGGCTGAGCCGCTGCGACATCAACGATGAGCACCTGATCGCCATCAGCCACGGCGAGGGCCGCTTTGTCTGCAGCCAGACGCTGCTGAACCAGCTGATCGACAACGGCCAGATCGCCACCCAGTACGTCGACCTGACCTGCCAGCCCACCATGGACCTGCGCTACAACCCCAACGGCTCCGTAATGGCCATCGAGGGCATCACCAGCCCGGACGGCCGCGTCTTTGGCAAGATGGGCCACAGCGAACGCTACGGCGAACGCCTGTACAAGAACGTTACCGGCGACAAGTACCAGCCTATCTTTGAGGGCGGCGTGAACTATTTTAAGCTGTAAGAAAGTAGAGGACTTTTCCCATGGCACAACATGACCGTTATATTTCCCCGTTCTCGACCCGCTATGCCTCCGACGAGATGCAGTATATCTTCTCGGACGACAACAAGTTCCGCACCTGGCGCAAGCTGTGGATTGCGCTGGCCAAGGCCGAGCAGAAGCAGGGCCTTGCCATCACCGATGAGCAGATTGCCGAGCTGGAAGCCCACAAGGACGATGTGAACTACGAGGATGCCATCGCCCGCGAAAAGCTGGTGCGCCATGACGTCATGAGCCACGTCTACGCCTACGGTTTGCAGTGCCCCAAGGCCAAGGGTATCATCCATCTGGGTGCTACCAGCTGCTATGTGGGCGATAATACCGACGTCATCATCATGCGCGAGGCTTTGCAGCTGGTGCGCAAGAAGATCATCGGCGTACTGGCGAACCTGGCCAAATTTGCCGACGAGTACAAGGATATGCCCTGCCTCGCCTACACCCACTGCCAGCCCGCCCAGCTGACCACCGTCGGCAAGCGCGCCACCCTGTGGATGAACGAGCTGTACATGGATTTGGAGGAGATTGACCACCAGATCGGCCAGCTGGCACTGCGCGGCGTCAAGGGTACCACCGGCACCCAGGCCAGCTTTATGGAGCTGTTCGGCGGCGATTCCGCCAAGATCAAGGCCGTCGAGGCTGACGTCTGCACCCAGATGGGCTTTACCAAGGTCGTGCCGGTCTGCGGCCAGACCTACAGCCGCAAGGTGGACTACAATGTGCTGTCCGCCGTGGCAGGCCTGGGCCAGAGCTCCATGAAGATGGCCACCGACATCCGCCTGCTGGCCAACTTTAAAGAGATGGAAGAGCCGTTTGAGAAGAACCAGATCGGTTCCTCGGCCATGCCCTACAAGCGCAACCCCATGCGGTGTGAGCGCATCTGCGCCCTGAGCCGCTATCTGATGGTGGACGTGCTGAACCCTGCCATGACCGCCGGCACCCAGTGGTTTGAGCGTACGCTGGACGACTCTGCCAACAAGCGCATTGCGATGGCCGAGGGCTTCCTGGCCGCTGACGCTATCCTGAACATCCTGCTGAATGTTTCGGACGGTCTGGTGGTTTACCCCAAGGTCGTGCGTGCCCGGGTGATGGCCGAGCTGCCGTTTATGGCCAGCGAGAACATCATGATGAAGGCCGTCAAGAAGGGCGGCGACCGTCAGGAGCTGCACGAGCGCCTGCGTGAGCATGCCGTGGCCGCAGCCGCTGTGGTCAAGCAGGAGGGCAAGCCCAATGACATGATTGCCCGCGTGGAGGCTGACCCCGCCTTCGGCCTGAGCCGCGAGGAGATCGAGGCCGAGCTGAGCCCCGAGGCCTTCACCGGCCGCAGCGCCGAGCAGGTCACCGAGTTCCTGCGTGACGTCATCCAGCCCGTGCTGGACGCCAACAAAGAGGACCTGGGCCAGCATGTGGAGCTGAACGTCTGATTTATTGCATCGTAAATTGTAGGGGCGAATGCTTGCATCCGCCCGCGGGTCGATGATAAGCATCGCCCCTTACAGAACAGCAAAATACCCGTACTGTCTTACTAAAGGCAATACGGGTATTTTTTATGCAATTGTATCGGCGGACGTCAGGCCGGATTCCAACACATCCGCCATAAACGCGCTGTGGTCAGCGTAATCGCCGGTGGGCACAAGGGTGATGTCGTAATAGGTGATCGGCATGCCGTTGCTTTCCAGCACCTGCTTGAGGGTGTGCAGGACGGTTTGCATGTCCGCCTCGGTAGGCTTGCCATCGCACAGCACTTGTGCGCACAGGCGGCTGGGCACCTTTTGCAGCAGGGCTTTGTCAAAGGCAGCATCCAGCGGCAGATCCTCCACATAGTTAGCCGGGGTCATGCCGTCCTGCTCGGTATAGCAAAGGTCGATTTCTACCGTGTTGCCCTTTGCGCCGTAGACAGATGCAAAGTTTAATTCCGGGGCCTGCACGGTCAGATACGCGGCTGCCTGCTGGGCGGCTTCATCTCCCAGGCGGTAAGCAGTGTTCCAGCGGTGGTCTACATAAAACGTGTGGGTCGGCTCAAACTCCATACCCCGGATTTCATCATCGGTCAGCAGCCAGAACCGCGTCTGCACTGCAAAGTTTGTATCACGACTCTGGTCAGACTGAACGTATACCACATAGTGGAAGAACTGTCCATCAGCGGCGGTGCGCTGGTCCCAGTGAAATGTTTCCCCCGGATATAGCTTTTCCGCATATCGAATAGCCCGGTATATGGCCCACTGTTGGCTGAGCGGGTCGCCGTTGATGGCATCAAAGGCCAGCAGCAGCGCCAAAATCAGCAGCAGGGCCGCCGCCAGCGCCAGGCGGCGCATGGTTTTCGTCTTTTTATTCTTTGTTTTCATGGGTACTCTCCTTTGCATAGTGCAGCAGCCAGCCGATCAGCCAGCCTATGCCGCCCAAAACAGCGTACAAGATACAGCCGGACGCCAGGTTCCATAAGAAATTGCTAAGCGAGAATGATTCCAAAAAAGCCGTCTGCTTTATGATAGCATCCAGCACGGCCAGCCCCAGCGTAAACAGCAGTAGCGGCTTGCCCATGCCGGTATCCCGGCAGGTCAGAACGGCCCAGACGCACGGCAGGAACAGGATGACCCAGTTGGCGCTGCCTGTATACCCCAGGGCCACGCCCGCCGCAATGCCCACAAAGGCCAGCAGCAGCAAATGGGTGCTGTATCGGCGGCGCAGTTTTTGCAGGATCTTACCGTCATCCGGGGCGGGCAGTTCCGGCACGGCGGGGGCGTCTGCCCCCTGCCGCAAAGCGTGGCAGGCCGGGCAGGCGGCCAGGTGGGCTTTTACCAGCGCTTCACTTTCCGGGCTGGCTACGCCGTCCTGCACCAGAGGCATCAGGTCGCGGCAGACCGCGCAGGGGATTTTTTTGATTTCGGCGGCTTCTTTCACAGGTCGTAGCCCTCCTTTGCAAGTTGTTGTTTTAGCCAGATGCGGGTGCGGTGCTCGATGACGCGAGCCGAACTTTCGCTGATGCCCAGCCGCGCGGCGATCTCGGCGTAGCTGTAGCCTTGTGCCCGCAGCTGCACCACGCGGCGGGCACGGTCATCTTTTTGCTGTAATAATGCCTGTACCCGCTGCCATTGCAGGCGGGTGTCGGTGTGGTCTGGCAGGGTGTCGTCGGTCAGGTAGGTCTCTAACAGGTCGTCGGCGCTGACGGTAGGGCGGCGCTTGCGCAGGCTTTCCAGCCAGACGTTGTGGGCAATGCCGAACAGCCAGGTCTTGACTGCACAATCTCCGCGGTAGGTGTGCAGCCGTCGCAGCGCCCGCAGAAAGGTCTCGCTCAACAGGTCCTCAGCTTCGGCGGGGTCGTGGGTCAGGTGGCAGAGGTAGCGGTACAGGTCGGTGCGGTAGGTGTTATACAGTTCTTCCAGTTCTGGGTACGGCATCCGCTGCCCTCCTTTCTGTTGGCGTTCATCCTATTAGTGCGGGTTTTTGCGCCCGCGTTACAGGCAGATACAAAAATTGCCCCGGCACAAGGCTGGGGCAAGGGGGTTATTCGGTTGGGGGTTCCTCGGCGTTTTCCGCGTTTTCTGATTCCGGGTCAGGCTCCGGGGCAGGTTCCGGCGTGGGAGTGGGCTGCTCATAGGGCTGGAAGTAGCCGCGGATCTCGCCGCCCTCCAGCTGGTCGCTCACGTCCAGGGTGCCGCGGTCGCTGCCGGAAAGCCCCTTGTCGGGGTCGGTCAGGATCTTGGCGGCCAGGCGCAGCTTGTAATCCAGGCTGCTGCTGTTGCCCAGCAGCACGTCCACGCGGCCCTGGTAGGTGAAGGAGAGCTGGCTGGTATCGCTGATGTCCAGCGCGGTCAGGCCGTCCAGCAGGCCGTCGTCCTGCAAAAGCTGCCACAGCTGGGTGACAATATCGGTTACCGTGGGCTGGGCGGATTCCGGTGTGGCGTCGGTGCTGTCCGATTCGGCTGACGATTCGGTGTGGGCCAGCAGCGAGTTATAGGTTTCCGGGATGACCTGCTGACCGATGGCGGGGCTGAAATTGTCCGGCAGTTTGGCGTTGAGCAGGATCATGCCCTCGGGCTGGGAGACCTCCAACCGCAGGATGCGCAGCGCATCGCTGAGGACCATCCACCCGCCGGAGTACATGCAGGTGAATCGCTCGGTAGCGGGGGTCAGCTGCACCACCACGGTGGCGGGCATCTGGACGGTCACTTCCACCTTGTCCAGATACGGGAACTGCGCCTGTAATTCCTTGGTCTTTTCGGCCGTGGAGAAGGCGAAAAGGTTGGAGTTTTTCTCGATATTCAGCGCCGAGACGATCTCTTCCTCGGTATAAATGCCGGTGTCGGCGGGGGTGCTGTGGTCGAAGTTCTCGACCCGGAAGATGGCCACCTTGAACAGCAGGTTGACCGACACGAACGCGCCGATGGCCAGCACGGCCAGCACGGCCAGCATCCCCAGAAAGCGGCGGCGGCGCGTGCGGCGTAAAATCTCCGCCTGGGTCACGCGGCGCTGGCGGCGGGGCGAGCCGGGCGTGTAGCCGCTTTTTTGCGGGTTGATCTGCTGCTGCGGGCGGGGGCGGCGGCCATTGTTGGGCTGATTTTGGCCGGGGCGGTGCCATAGCAACA
>ERZ791741.779-NODE-779-length-28352-cov-5.926388_pt1 | contig 28352 bp, 10 predicted proteins | sample MGYA00510040_ERZ791741 | MGnify/ENA primary metagenome ERZ791741 (study PRJEB30046, sample SAMN00791960) | human gut metagenome | study: EMG produced TPA metagenomics assembly of the A metagenome-wide association study of gut microbiota in type 2... | reverse complement strand
GAGAAACATGGTCCGCTCCTGCGGACAGCAAGTTGTCTTTTCGTTAAACGAAAACAGGACGGTTTAACGGCAATTATGCCGCCAAAACCGCCCTAGTCTTTTCCTCCAGAGTCGGATGGTATTTATAATATATTGCCATGATGGCTTAGGCCGTTTTCTTAATCATATCATATGAAAAAATACCCCAATTCCCCAAAATGGGGGATTTCAATGTAATTGGAGGACAAGGTTATTTGTTTTAAATGTAGATGGAAAAATAGAGCGTGGTCGTAATACATTTGCCGAACTGTTGGACAACACTGTCTAAAATATTGTGTAAATATGGAAACTGGATTCTGTTGTAAGTTTTTCTTATATCTGGATTCTGTTTTCAAACATTAGCATAAATTGATTTATAATCAATCCCTAGTTTGAAATAGGCTTTGGCCATTTCTTTTCAATTTCCATAAATGTATAAAATATTAATCCAAAGCCGTATGAAAAGTTTTATAGCTGCTATAGTCTTATTGATATTCTATAATTTCGACTTAAACGCCCAGTTTGTCACTATCATGGGAAAACAGGAAGAAGTAAAGATTTATACAATCAGTTTGGAATATACGCCAATTAATGAAACAAACTATGATACGGAAGAAAATGAAGACGGAGAGAATGACGAAGAAGAACCTAAGAGAAAAAAAATAAAACGGCTTTTTCAACGGGTAAACAACTGGCTTAGTTTTTCAAAAGATAAAAACCTACAAGACACTGTGCCTACAAACGCTAAACTGTTTTCTTATGACCAGATTGAAGATGCTGGAACCTTTATTTTTACGGAGAGTGATGAAAGGAAATATCTGGATTCTATCAAATATGAATTGATCATGCGCAGACATCAAGTCCTTAAAAGAAAGAGTATGGTGAGCATGCCTATGGATGTGTTAAAAGAAACTTCACATTTTGGATACAGGTCTGATCCGTTTACTAAGGCTATGAAGTTCCATAATGGAATCGATTTTTCCGCTAAAGACAATTTTGTAAATGCGGTTTTGCCAGGCATAGTCATTTATGCAGGATATCGCGGTGGATATGGTTACTGTGTGGAATTGAAACATGAAGACATACATTATATGCTCATTTAAGCTATATACTAATCAAACATCAACAACCAGTACCTGCAGGTGAACCTATAGGCATTTCCGGCACAACGGACCGTTCAACAGGAGACATCTCCATTTTAGTGTTATCAACAAAGGAAAATTTGTCGATCCGCTGCCTTTGCTGGAATATCTGTCTAGTATACTCGCAGAGTCAGAATCCGTAAAAGAAGAAGATTATTTACCTTCGTATACGGAGCTTAAAAATAGAAATCCCAATACGAATAGCAGAGTTAGAGTAGAAACATCGAAAAAACTGAAAAAAACGCGGGAAGATGATTTAGATAAGCAAAATATCAGTAGTAAAACATCTGGAATCACGTTGTTATCTGAAGACAGAGAACTTATAGAAGGAATAATATATCAAGGACAGTATTATACGAAAACAAGTGAACTAGGCGATTTAAAACAGAGTGATTCAATTAAAAATTTCAGTAATTCAAACAAAAATAAAAACATACATATTCCTGATGCAGGTTTAAATAGAAATAATTTAAAGAGCGGAATTATTTTACCGGAAGGGGAAAAATCTGTTAGGGTGAAGTAAGTGATAAAATCCTTAAAAGAGTAATCGGTGCGGCGTTCAAAGCTCCAGCCAACGACCATCTACGCTAGCTTGAGTTCTTCATGGTCCGCGGACATGAGAACATCGCCAAAGTAATTGAGTCGCTTGCCAAAATATGGAAGCGTTCGTAAAACTGGTGCATGAAATAGATGAATCGGGCGATAAGGACAAGATGGATATGTTCGCAGACGCTTTGCCAAAGAAACAGCGTATGTTGATGCAAAGCCTCAGCGACTACTAATTCTGCCTTTCTTTCATCAGAGACAAAGCCCGCTGCTCCAATCAAAAGAGCAAAGTTCACTTAATTACTTCGCTTCGGCATGGTGTGCGTTGGAGAATATTGCTGATCGCCGTCACTGCCGAAGGATTGGGAAGCGATTTAATAGATATTCTCCTTATGCATCCGAGAAATCAAGGATAGACCGTTCGTTACGGAGAACCGCTTCACGGACGACTTTCATTACATTTTGCTTGATCAATTCCAGTTTGAAGACATAACATGCATAGATAAAGAAAGGCCGGAAATTTCCGATCTTTCTTTATCTATCTCACGCACATGTTATTTCTTAATTAGCTTCACCGTTTTCTTCTGCTCATCTCCCGCCAGGATATGCAACAGATAGAAACCACTCGGCTGGTCGCCCATGAACAGATCTACATTACCCTCACAAGAGGAAACCTGTTTCACCTGCTTACCCGTAAAGTCAAACAGGATGAGACGGCTCTTCGCCGGCAAAACACCCACATGGACATAATCGGCTACTTGCGTAGGATAGACTTGTATGATAATCGTTTCCACATTCTCATTAGCAGTCGGATCATCGGGATCACCACCATCGGGGTTATCAGGATCTTCGCCTCCGGGGGTGTCAGGATTGTCCGGATCACTGCCAGTAGCTTCAAAATGCGCTTCCAGTTTGGCATCCCCGGTAACCTTATATATAAATCGTTCCTCCATCGAGACTCTGTTTCCTCCAATAAACCATCCGGCAAACCGATATCCATCATTCGGCGTTGCGATCAGTTCCAAAGAACTGTCAAACTCGTAATAACCGGTTCCGAAAGTGACAAAACCTTGGGAAGCATCATAAGAGATTTCGATCTTGTAAAAGATTGGATCGAAATTGGCAACAAGCGTCTGGTCCACAATTGCGGTATGCAAATAGGTCTCTTCGGTCGATACGATCCGGTCATTGATCGTCCAAGTCTTAAACTGATAGCCTTTGTTTGCCTTTGCTACAAATTCTGCATTCTTTCCATAATTTACTTGTATGGAACTGGGAGTAACAGTTCCCGCCTTTGCCGGATCGGCCAAAGCCGTTAAAGAGACTTTTCCACTCGCCACCTGGTTCCAAACAACCGAAAAGTCCTCTTTACCGGTAAAACCTTCGGAATCCTTAATCTTAGATGTCAAGATCGTTAATGTATAGACTCCGTTTTGCTTGGTAAGAGTTGACAAATCCAATGTATACGTATTTTGTTGTTGTTGTTTAAACTGGAGCCCTTTCGTGTCCACTTTTTCGCCTTGATAATATAATTCTACCGTACTTGGGATTAAAGCATCCGATAAAACGGCTTTGTTGAACTTGACCGTAATTGTTCCGACAGGAGAGGTTGCCACCTGATCCTCTTTAGGCAAACCGGTAATGGATTCTATCGCCAGTGTAGTTTCCGGACGTTCTTCAAAGACTAACCGGAAAGAGCCGGAAGAAGTGGCTTTTGTCACCGGACCTTCTCCGAAATAATCTACCACATGAATCAGATATTCATACTTCGGATCTTTTCCATCTCGCATTGTACGATCGGTCTGCCATACTTTACGGGTATCCAGATCTGTATCTTCGTTCACACTGAGCAACTTCAACCGTCCACCGGTCTCATCCGGAATATTGATATAATTCCATCCGTTAGCCGAAGGAGTAATATCCAACTTATATTCGGTATCCGATATTTTATGCAATTCAGCGGAAGTAGCTTTGACGACCGGGGCAGTCGTACCATCCGTCAGGTACATCCTATCCGGGAAATCCAAATCATCTTCCAGATCATTCACCATAAAACCGGTAACTTTTGGATTAACCGACTCATTCACCCGGATACCCCGAATCAACTCATGGACACGCACCGTATCCAACAGGGTCAAATCAGAATTACCATAGCTAGTTTCATGGGTCGCCTCCACTTTATAGTCCGTAAAATGTCCCTGTAACGTACTGGTCATCCACCATTGGGCATAAGCGGTCTTTCCTGCTTTAATTGTTCCAAAATCGTTTTGCACGCTTTCGCCCATTACGATAGATTCGGCTTCACCATTCAATTGCGAACTCTTGATCTTGAAATCTACCAACAGCCCTTTTTCATTATATTCTATTTTCGGTTGTCGAGTGACCATACTTACATTTTTAGCATCCCCCGCACCCACGTTATGGATCAGCAACGAGAATTCAGACGGGATCATCGGTTCAACCACATCTTTCGTAAAAGGATCGTCCCCTAAAATATCACGTTGCACGAAGTAATCCATAGACAGATTCGGAGAAGGGCTGACGGTCATGGTTACCGGGAACAAGTCGCGAGTCACCTCCAAGCCAGTAAACGGATCGAGATAAGAGAGCGTTCCACCGAACGTGTATTCTTTTGGGTCGGTCGGAGCGGCATACTTGGTCGGGATAAACTCAATCGTTGCAACTCCTGTCTCTCCATGAGCCAATGCCCAAACTCCATCAAGCTGACCAGTAAATCCCTGGATTTCTTTAGGAGATATTTGGATTTCTCTCACAGTAGCGACACTTCCATCTTCACTAATCACCTCCAAGTTCAACTTGACATTTTTCATCGACTCTGACTCATGTCCATTCTTAACCATTAGAGTACCTTTAAATGCTTGACGAGTCAACACCATTGTCTGTTCAAACTTCAAAGCAACAGAAGAGCATACCGATTGACTGGATTCGTCCAACTTAGATGCTAACAATACATATTGGTCAGCGAAATACTCTTCTATACCAGCATAGCCTTTTTCTTGCGCATACTGTTTATGTTCCTGTATTTTGTTTGAACAGTTCAATATTTTTTGTAGATCCATCCGATTTTCAACAGCTTTATTTGCTTGCGTATTGTTCCAGCGCTCGACAAAATCTTTAAAAGTTTGTTCACCCACACAAGAAGGTTTGTAAACCACTACATTCTCGTACACAGCTTGATGATCCATATCAAACTGATCTAAACAAGTTATTAACTCATCCATAGAACAATCATACCATTCTTTTGAATCACCTAGAATTTCATGCATAATGTCCATATAACTTTGCAATCCTTCCTCTGCTTTTATAGCGACATTGGAAAATTCGGTTATATAATCCGGAATGTGACCATTCGTTCCGCTTTTAGTCTGATACAGATGATCACAAGCATGAGCAAAATCATGTACACAATTCAAAACATCGGCTGTTATTCCTAAACCTTTTACTAATTTCCGTGCTCTTCGTTTAAATATATCTTTCTGCTTGTCCGTTTTTCCTTTCAAATATTTATCCATATAGTCATCGATAAACGTATTGAAAGAATCTTCAAAACCTTTATAGCACTCTGCCACTCTTTTATATAACTCTGGATGATCAGGATCAAAAAACTGTTGTACACATTCAGTCGCAGCCTTTATTAAATCTGATAAGAATGATAAAAAATCCCTCCTCTCAAATAATTTTTTTATATCTTCTTCTGGAATTTCATCATTCAAAAGCTCTTCTTCAAGCCGTTCATCTAAAACCTCTTGGATTGCTTCTTCTATTGCATCTTTGGTTTCTTCCAAAACAGGAATAAAACGACTAGCACATTTGATTCCATTTCCTACCAAACTCATCTGGCACGGAATACATCCTTTACTTGGTTTCGATGGTGGAACGGGACCAACTACCAATTCTTCTTTTTTATCCAAAATTTGAGTTGGACCAGTAACCGGGTTATTATCCTTTCCCTTTCCACCAAATATAGTTCCTCCTCCCATAAACGGGAATCCTTTAAAACCACTCCCATCATCCACACATTCCATTATTTTTGTCGGAACATAATATTTATGCCATTTACGATCATTTCCACAATCCCAAAAATAACTGGTTCCGTCATATAGATAACAATCACTAAGTGGAAGAGGTGTCACTTCCCTCTCACTACTACGAGTCTTTACATTTTCTTTTCGAGTCATCACAACCGGAATAGAAACTGACTGTTTCGCTTTCAAATCAAAAAAACCTGTAACCAATGGTTCGAAATCAAAATTTGAATTATCCTCTGGAGCCAAAAATTCACAATCCTGAGCCGTAATCAATCCTTCATTCTTTAAAATAACTGTATAAACCAATGATTCACCAGGTTGTAACGCTTCCGCTTCAATCCGATCCGGGACTGTTATAACGACAGCAGGAACTGGTACATGTGTTTCAAAGTCAACTTTTGTAGAAAACGTATACCGGTCTTCCAAAGTTGTTTCTTCAACCTTAAAGTCTATTGCTATCGCCTGGATACTCAGATTCATCACTACCTTATTATCCTTTCCTGGCTCTACCAATATGACCTGCTCGACTACATCATGCCCTTCCGCTGTAGCAACGATTTTGTAATAGCCTTCTGCCAAGGCTGGAAGAGTACATAAACCATTCACATCCGTTTTCGCATCCAAGAGTAATCTACCTGTATTATACTCTGTGATACGAACAGATGCTCCCGACACATGAGGAGCTCCCTTGGCTGTATAGGTATTTTCATCACACACGTCAACCACCAAAGTTCCCACGTTCTCAGAAACAGGTGTAACGACAAAGTTCATCGCCAGCCCATCCCCATTCTCGCAATTGATTGCAATCGTTCCCGTAACTGGTCTCAGCAGCATATCTTCTGCTGGAGATAGTCGAAGGACAATCGAAGTGCTTTCCCCCTGTTTTAATGAAGGAATAATCTCAGATGTAGCCAACGACAACCATTCCGCTTTAGGGGGAGTTACTCGTATTTCACCCGTTTCTCCACCACCAGAATTAGCAATCATAAAGCGATACTCACGTATATTGCCTCTAACCATTGTCGTTTGGATACGCTCTACATTAGCCACCAATGTTGCCCTTTCAGTTCTACAATAACAATATACAAGTAGTTCCAAAACAGCTCCTTCATCCGAAATCAATTGTAGTTTTACTTTTTCCCAACTCATTCTTGGAGAAACAGTCTTCCCTCTTATTTGCAATAAGATTTCACCTGTTCCGCCTTCAGCCAAACTCAACATACCATTTGATGCAATTTCACATCCCAACGCTCCTGAAATGACTTTTACTTTAATATTACTTGCTGTAGAATATATATTTTTGATTTTAACAGGAATAGTCTGTGTCTGGCCTACCAATACTTCACATTGTATAGGAGATACGTCAACTCTCTTCAACCCATACATATCAAACCCGGCTATCTCCTTTTCGAGTCCTTCGTCCGGATAGCAGGCACCCACGCTGAAATGCCCCATTTGCCAACTTTCAGGCGTGAAGCTCGTTTGGAAAACACCAGCATTATCGGTCGTCACGGAAATAACTTTCCGATAGCCATTATTAATAATGTATAGATCAACTGGCACACCTGCAATTTTACTGCCGGTTGCTTTTCCGGTGATCATGACAGATTCTCCGGTTTTAAGCACGCTTTTATCCAAAGAAACCTGTACTGTATATAAAGGGGCTAATGTCAAAGCAAATGGAGCTGACGTATTGTTGATATACGACAATTCTTTTTTCGTCTGTTCTTCGTTTACGATGGCTATCAGATGGTAGTCACCGGTCTTTTCCGGAAATGTAAAATTCTTATCTAATGTAACACTTTCACCTACCGCCAATTCTTTCTGCGTATAAAGACTGCCCAAAGCGATCGAACTACTATTCAACTCTTTTCCTGTACTCAAATAAACAGACACCTTCGCTTGTGCAGACAAAGCGGCTGCTCCCTCGTTCTTTACAGTCAGACTTACTTTCGCACTTCCATTTACCGGAATTTCTTTTTCTGTCTGTAAGGTTGTCACCACCGCATCAGACAACGTCTGATCGGTAATGTTCAGCCAACAAGTGCTTTTACCATACGAACCAGCATCGATGACAACTGTTATAATTCGGTTCCCTTCCGACTCTTCATTTCTGGGGATTGTGATTTCGACATCCACCCTACGGCTGTCGGCAGGAATTATGACAGTAGACGGCAATTGAACCTCTTTATTGTCACAAGACAACTTGACGGTCAAAGGAGTCGAAAGCACTTCATTGACAGATACCGTAATCTTTCCTTTTTCCCCTTCCAATAAAGTCGTCTTTGAGGCGACACTCGTTACTCTAGCATCATCGTCATCCAAAACCGTAATTTGCTTTTCAAACACACCGGTTTCAGTTCCTGCAGTCGAACAATTGCAGGAAGAAACATAAATCGCACCTTTGATCGTCACCTCCTTATCGCCATCTTTCATGGCATTATCAACTGTCTTTATGACAAACTGTTTTTCTGTTATACCCGGTTCGAGCACAATCGAAGCGGGCATACTGATCCGTCCGTTCCCATTGTCTGTCAGATGTATTGTGACCTTGTTGGTCGTCACTCCAGTACGCTTCAATGTTGCCACAACCGACTGAGTCGCTTCACTAACCGTTGTAGTGGAAAGAATCAGATCAATATCCGGTATATCATCATCCAAAATTTTCACAAAACGCTGGCTCTCCAAGTCAAATATATGTCCGGGAGCAGAAGCCGTGAATACTACTTCATCGTCCAATCCGGGAAGGTCGTCATTGGCAACATTCAATTTCACTTCTACCGTTTTTTGGTTGGCAGGAATGATTACGACAGACGGAAAATCGATAAACCGATTAGAATGGTCAGAACGCAACCGTACTTCCAACGGCCAAGAGATATTCCATTCCCGTTCAAGCGTCATCGTCACCATTCCTCCCTCCTTTATTTCGGATTCCTTCACCGACATCTTCAGATATGGATGTTCATCATCTTCGATCCATATCTCTTTTTTCAACTTCAGATAGGAGTTTCCCGTAACAGTCACAACTACAAAAGAATCCGGATTGGCAATCTCATTGTCTATTACTTTAACATAAAAATAAGTACCGGATTCTCCTTTAGGGATCGTTATCTGCTCCGGCACTTGCAAACGCGACTTACTTTCGTTTGTAAACGTAAATGTCTCCTCCTTCTGTCGTGAACCACTTCTGGCCAACATACATGAAACTTCCGGACTGCCTTTTTCCTGAACGACCGTTGCATTCAGACTCCAAGCCAGAACCTTTGGCATATTCAACTCATTTTGCGATTCACCTTCATTATTCTCCCCATAAACAGGCAGTTCCCAGTCGGAAAACGCTTTGAGGACAACTTTCGCTTTTACCTTCCCTTCTATGCCGGGATAATCGCCTATCTTATACTCGGCTTTACGCGAGATAGAACCTTTGGCTGGTAAGGTCTCCGTATACCGTGTATTTCCAATAGCATACTCATTGCCAAGCTCATCCACCAAATAAAGATATTCGTTCCATCCGTCATCCGTCGTTTTTCCTCCGATATTCTCGACATTCCATGTCAGGGTCACATTGCCTCCTGGCTTAAAGTTGTCAGACTGCAATTGGATATTTTTCGGAGTGATATCCGGTCCGTTGTCATCCACGATCTTGATCTTTCCAGCATCAAATGAAGTCATCACATTCTTACCATTGCGGTCAGCCAGTATGACATTCGTAAGTTCGAACGGATATTCTTTATCCACTTCCAAATTATCGGGCACAACCAATGGAATTTGAATCACTGCTCCGGAAACAAGCTTGAACGGTTTATTGTTACCGGACATGACAACCACCAAATAGTTGTTATTGCCTTTCGGTGTTACCGATATATTATGATCATCTTTACGCTCTTCTACCAATTGGATACCATTGGTTGATTCTAATGTTACCACATCCGGTATATGTAGATTGAACTGGATAGCGACCACCTCGGAACGGTTGTCCATCTGCATTTTCACCTGCGTAGTCTTTCCCAACGGGCAATCCGTTGGGGAAATATACAATTTGTTTGTTTGGGAGAAAACAAATTGCATTCGGAATAGACATGCCAATATCAGTATTATTAAATGTCTGGTTCTCATAATTTGCTTATTTTGTAAGTGAAACTTTTATTGTTTGATGTTTGATTTCATCTGTTGTATGAAGCTCAATCTGCACGAGGTAAATACCGGAAGAAAGTCCTTTAGGCAACCATTGGACTACCTTATAATCACCTGGAACGACTTCACGAACCCGGTTGTAAGAAAGAATATGTCCGCCCATATCGTACACCGAGACAACCAGTGCTTTGATATCCTGATCGATACGGATATTACCATCAGACAATCCGTCCGGCATTGATACAGCGTTATTTCCGGTTGCCACCTGTTTCCCTTCAAAATCGGATCTAACCTCATTAGCCGTCTTATTTGTCAAATGGGCATGAGCTACAAAAGCATCGCTTCCTTTAACCTTCATGATGTCTGTTTTGCCCAAGGGGATGCCTGAACCATTCATGCACACTAAAACAAACCGCACACCGCCTTCGACATCGCGGGTCCTATACAGATAATTGTTAGCTGGGAGCAATAACTCAATTTGCTTCGAAGTAACTCCTTTCAAGGTTATGTCCAAATCCATAACCGACTCTGCCAGATTGTCGATAACCAGTTTTCCACTCTTAACGGAAAGGAAGGCGACAGGCTTTGAACTTTCCACATCCGCAGAACGCAAGGTGGAGCCACTTCTTGTTTGCGGAGTCTCCAACAGGATATTGACCGTAGCAACCAAATCTTGCACGTTGATGGTCGATTCCGCTTGTTTCTCCTGATAGGTATTGGCAGCATAATAATTGAAGTTGATATAACCACCATTGCCACTACTATTATTGTCATCATTAATAAAGTTCAATGTATGCCGGATATCATTCGTGTTTACGCATCCATCCATATTGGCATCGCCTTGATCAAAAAACAACTGGACTGTAACTTTACTGTCTTTAGCCGAATTAGAAGTTTGAGTAAGCACCAAGTCTTGATTCGGAGGTAGATTGATCGTATGGTAATAGCTGTTCCAAACAAAACCATACGCATCGTCTTGATATTTCAAATTCATAGGAGTCTCATAGCCTGGTACTTGCAATGACAACTCGGGCCATTCCTCTTTCGCCTGTTTATTATGGTTATACAAACAGATTTCTGGCAAGTCTAGTGCAAACTTGTGACGCAACTCAATTTGCCGGTTTGGCAACGTCTGACCAATAATGACAAGGTTTATCTTTTGCGAAATCAAGCCTGCAACGGTCTCCAACCGATTACCTTTCAAATTCAGATTCTCCAACTTTGGCAAAGAATTGATGCTTGTCGGTATCATTCCTGACAACTGATTTTGTTCCAGATTGACAGCGACCAATTCGGAAGCGGTCGAACTTTCCGGAACAATCTCTTCTAAATTGCCAGTCAAGGCGTTCCGACTCAAATCCAATGTTTGCAAATAAGGCAGCGAGAACAATCCTGCTGGCAGCGGCCCAGCCAAGTTCCGACCAGAAAGATTTATTTCAAGCACATGTCCATCCTCGTCTAATGTAACCCCTTCCCAGCCATCCTTGTCTACAGCATTGGTCGTAACGTCCCAATGACGGTTCAAATACCATTGGTCACCACCAGCCTGCGTGTACAAGTCGCATAATACCTTGAATTCATCTTCCGGAATAGTAAGCAAAGCCAAAGGGATTTCAATCTCTTTCCGGTTGTTGCTTTTGCTCATTTCCAGAAGAGCATCATCCACATCAAGATAGATCTCAAACGTCAAAGTCTTCAATTTCTCTTCATAGGGTGCTTTAAATGTAAAGTTGAGTTCATAGCTTTCTTCCATTCCCAAACCCTGATTCGCATGATCTTTATATTGGGTAGAAATTGAAGCGTTCGTGCAACGAATTTGATCTCTCCATGACATCGTTCCAAGTTCTTTTGCCCCTTTATTGGTCACGATTGCCGTAACCGTAAACTCTTTGCCGGAAACGACCGTTTGAGGTTCAACCTTCACTTCTGTTATTTCCAAATCGGCTGCTTTACCGATGGTAAAGGTTCGGGGATCACTCTGAACATATTCTCCACTACAACGATGATAAGTCCGAATATACCATTCATAGGTCTGTTCAAACTGAAAAAATTCATTATAATTCTCAATATGACATTTGCTATCAGAAACACCTTTTATATAATCAAACTCACTTGCCCCTTGTTTACGTATATAAACTTCATAATAATAATTATCTCCCGGAATCGGTTCCCAAGAAAAATTAACATCATCAGGTGTCGCAATCAGTCCATTGTCTGATGGTTCCAACAAATTCAGATACATAGTTTGGGGATAAACCCATAAAGTAACAAGATGAGTCGCATAAATTTCTCCTTGATAAAGACAAGAAACTTCATAAACCAACGGTTGATATTTATTGGTAGTATTAATCACTTCCATCGCAGGGATTTTACCTGAACCAGACTCTTTATATCCTGTTAAACCTTCCTGGGTTTCAACTAACTTCCATTCATAAGTAAATGTTTCCGAATACCTATCAAACCGAATCTCATCACTTTGCTTCCCATAACAGATCGGATCGGGTTTAAACACCCAATCCCAGTTTCCTATATGAAAGGATTCGTTTCCGAAACGAACTGAGACCCCCCAATCCATATATTGAACTAATTGCTCCAATAGTCCATAGTTTTCTTTGTTAAACTCATTCCAAAGACTAAGAAAACTTGAATGACCATTTTCCTGTTCCAACTTCACCTTGTAAGGAGAATCTTTCAATTTAGGAATCAACTTATTTGCGACTTCCGTCATATTCAAATTCGATAACGACAAATCCAGATCTTGCGCTACGGTAATAGTCACATCACCACTTAAAGGTAGCTCCATTAAGTCTCTGAACATATCATCCAACAACTGGAAATTTCGAATACCTTTTTGGGATGGATTCAATGTGAATGAACCAGATATGGAATATTCCGATTCTGGAGCAATCATAATATAATTGAAGACAGTCCTTTCTTCTTTGCCATTTTTCACTGTCAGCTCAACTTTATAAGACCCCGGTTGCAAATAGATATGTTCCGGATGTTTCAAGGTACTTGTGTTCCCATCCCCAAAATTCCACAAATATCGACTGGCTCCTTTCGATTTATTCGTGAAAGTCACACCATTTTTATACACCGCATAATCATAGTTAGGAGTTAATCTATCCATACTGGGTTCATCCGGATTATGAGGATTAAACTGTCCCCACACACAAATAGGGAATAAGAACGTTATAAATAAAAAAATGTAATATCTCATGATCATTGTCTTTTAATGGATGATTACTTTGTGAGTTGTCTCGTTGATCCGCACCAGATAGAAACCGGATTCCAAATGGATAGCGGTCGAACCAACCTCTATGCGGTTACGATATTTCTCAATACCCGAAGCGGTATAGATCGTAACTTCTGTCTTTTCGCCAACCTCGATATGAAGTGTATGACCTTCCGTCCGGACACGACTGGTCGTGGAGGTTACCGGAAGATTAGAGGTCGAGATGCCAAAACGGATTTCAAATCGATCGTCCACAGTCCCTTGATCTGCATGGAACGAATAGGAATCACAACACAAATCAACCTGTTTGTTTTCATATTTGTCAAGCAGACAGACCTGCTCCCAAATCTCATCCTCCACTTTTTCGAATGTATAGATTCCCGTCTGCCCGACATAAAGGCCAACCGGAACGGAGCCCGTCCCTAAAGGACGCTCGTTGATGGCATATCGCTTGCCTTCCCCACCAAGGGTATAGAACTGTGGGATCTCCTTATTGGAACTCATCCATTTGACTGCATCATTATTCATGTCATACCCCGGTTGAGCCGATGGATTGATCACAATACGTGCCCGGTCGGTATAGGTTTCACCACTTAAACGCAAATTCAAGACTTTCCTGTGCGTATCCGAAGTAGATCGCAAGGCATAAAAAACGGCCGATTCCGTATTAGTTCTCCTGCCTTCCGGTTTAAACGTGATAACATCTTCGCCATCCGGTTTCTGCACAAAGAACGCCTCCAACGGACGTAACGAGTATGAGTCATCCTTGATGGAAAGGGGAATATATCCCTGCCCGTCCCAAATGACGATAATGGAAGCAGAGCCAAAGCCAATATCCCGGATATTATAGAAAGACAAGTAAGGATTACCAATCAGGTTCCAACTTTTGTTATCCTCATAAGGGGATTCATAATACTCCAGTGGAATAGAAACGGCCTCCGTTTTCATCAAATTCCGCACCAAATCCGCAGCCTCTATGCGAAGTGACAATTTATAATACTTATCATCATACTGATACTGTTCCGGATCTTCCGTTTGTAAAATATATCCGCACCCGGCTTTCAGTTTCATCGTTTCATCTTTCCAGTTCCTATCATTATGCATACCATTATCAGCCCGGGATTGCCCATCGTATGTGCGAACCACATACTGTCGCGAACCGTTTTCAGGAGCAGAGACGAAAGCAGTCCTTTCCACATCGAAAGGAAAAGAGAGAAAGTGCCATTTTTGGGGTTGCAACTTCAAATCACAAGAGACACTTTGGAGTGCAGCCTCCTCGTTTTCATTTATAAAAACAGAATAGATTCCTTTTTCTACAAACAACCCATCCGGCAGAGGTTCATTATATTCTGTTCCTCTCCCATTCAACTTATATGACATATTCAGTTCCTTTATCTGCACCGGAGCCTGATTTATCAAGGAAGCAGAGGCAGTCACCTGTCCTTCATCCGGCTTGATATTGATTCCGATTTCACCTTTCGGATAATTGTCCATCGTAATGACCCATTCATCGCGAACCAGCATATTCCCTCCAAAATCGGGATGGAGAACGGCATCGGTAATTGGAAGGATATTTTTATCGTGCCACCGATAATCATTTTTCCAATTATCCAAAGCATTCTCTGGGACGTAAACAGTTTCAATAGTTTGTATCGCATCAGAGTTCACTGATATCGAATTAAATCCAAAAGCGATCAACGTGGTCAAATTGGCGGGAAGCGATTCTTTTTGGGTTTCCTGATTATAGTCACCTGAGAGCCCTTCAAATCCTAAAGGTAGAATCAGTTTAGACAAGTTGGTTGCGGTTTGAGGTATCCTTATGCTTTTAACCCCAGCAGGCAATGCCAATTGTTCAAATTGCGGCCAACATTCTTCATTGAACCGCACATTCGGATCAGATGAAACAGCTGCCGACGCATCCAATCGAATCAGGTTGGGTATTTCATAAGATGCAAAGCTCATATCTTTTTCTGTTACCTGTCCCTCTATACTTAACTCTGTTATTTGTAACCTATCTTCTTCATTCATCAATTGCTCCCATAAAGGATTTTCAGGGCTTACCTTAATCACCCTGTTATAAGGAGTCTGACGATAGGTCGTACCTGACAGGTTCATTTCGATTTTTCCGGCAGAGGTCTGCAAAAATACAGTTTCTTCCCGTGTACCAGCATTCTTTGGGGTAAATTGGAATTGAATTATTTCCTCTGAACCAACAGCTACCATTTTAGAATTTACCAATGCAAAGTTTTCAGAACCAGTCATCCCTTTCACTTCTAAAGGCTGATCCCCGATGTTAGCGATTTGGATATCCACTTTAGGAGAAGAGCCTCCTACTGGTGCATACCCTAAAATAGACTCTCTGAATTGGAGAGGAATATACGGAACCGCATTGCCTGGAGATGTGATTACTCCTAACACAAGATCCGGTTTCATATCATTTTTATAAGGTTGTTTCCCGTCTTGTCCACGTAGGTTTAGGATGCTTTTGTATTCATGAAAGTTAGTAGAGATATTTATGTTTTGCGTGATAGGGACAGCAGTTGTTGTTTTTAAATCCACCAACAAATATCCCCCGTTGTAGGTAAAAGGAGCAGATAAATTGTATGTAACAAATTGCATTTTGTTTGTAAGAGTCACCTCTAATTGATCTCCTCCTTCATAGAGTGTAGCCATCCCCTCTTCGATATAAGAATAAGGGTAACTATAGCTGGGTATAGATTGACATTCTCCCAGAGCAATACGCATGCTACCCAAAGATTGCGTGAGAGTGGATCCATCATAGATATTTATTTTATAAGGTATGGATATAGCATGGATCTGAGTTCCGACCGGCAAGCAAAGTACTTCTGGAGGAATACAGAGTTGATTACGTATTTCCGACTTACGGTAATCAAAAACCACATTAGAGCCAAACTCCTGTTTTCCGGTCAATTCAATCCCTACCATGTTGCCGTTACCTTGTGCATTTAGCCAATCGGGTAACAGAAATAGTAATCCTCCCAACAAATAATAAATTAAAACTCGTTTCATCCTTTATATATTTTAAATTATTTTGCAATAGACCGGAGATCATCTCCCCTCTTAAATAATTTTCAAATATATAAACCATCCATAACCTTCACAATCGGTTAAAACTCAAAGCGCGGACAAAAGTGGCATTCCATCGTTAAGCGGTACAGAATAGCAGACAAACACAAAATTTAATTTCCCGAACAACATGAAAAACATCGTTGCCGGGAAGATAATACATCTTACATTGATAAGACGATACACCTTACAAAATCTCTAACAACTCTTTCACCTTTCTGAAATATCGGCGAGAGGCGATTAATTCAATGTCGTCAAAAGGAGGATAAAGATGGCATTCGAGAGTTTTATTCTCAATTGAGCATAAATAGTCCAGATTGACAATGCAGTTTTGGCTGATTTGGACAAACGAGACGCTCATGTTCATCAAATCGCGGGCAGAAACACTCATGCGGAGTTTGTAATCCGTACGGTCGGACAGATAGAGCTGCCAGCAACGGCTCACGTCTGAAAAACGAAATATCAACACATCACTACGCTTCAAAAACAACAGGCCGGTCACCGTTTGGATGGCAAATTTGCAGTCATCGGCTAAAAGACGGCGCATGGACTGCTCCATATTCACCCTGCTACGATAAAAAACACAGCGGAAACGTTCGATGACGGCATCCAATTCTTCCGGAAGATAAGGCTTCAGCAGATAGTCGAAAGCAGAAGCCCGCAAAGCCTCCAATACATATTTATCGTACGCTGTATAAAAAACAACACGCATATCGGCATGGACATCCGCACGGATACTTTGCCATAGATCCAAACCGGACATCTTCGGCATCTCCACATCTAAAAAAAGCAAATCTGGCTGTTGGCGAATCACGATCTTTCTTGCCTTTTCTACCGAAGTGGTCGTTTCCAAAACCCGCACATCCGAATAGACACACAAATCATTACTCAAATTGCGGATAGAAGCCGCTTCGTCATCTACAATCACGACTGTAATTTCTTCACTCATAAATCAAATGTATAATCTAACGGTACAACAAGAGAAACCAAAGTTCCGTGACCTCCCGGTTCAAGCAGGTTACGGTCTTGTATAATAAAGTTCATTTTATTCTTATTCCGGCTATTCAAAATATCAATGGTCTGGCGCAGAATTTTCAGTCCGTAACCTGTACCTTGTTCCTCTTGGCGGTTCTGCATGTCCGCAGTAAGACCGATACCATTATCTTCGATTGCGATAAAAAGGCTACCTTGCTTTTCGATGATACGAATATGTATGCAAGCCTCTTCGTTTTCCGGGTCAAAAGCATATTTCACAGCATTCTCTACCGGTATTTGGACAGACATCGAAGGAATCTTCCAAGCATCCGGTATCTCCGGTGGTAATTCCCAAATAATCCGGATCCACTCAGGATTACCCAACAAACGCAGTTGTAAGTATTCCTTTACCAATTGTATTTCATCCTTTAAGGAAACAGCAATCTGTTCCGAAAAAAACAGATTTCCCCTCAATACTTTTATCAGTAAACGGATTGGCTTATCCAATCCATCATATTGCCGAAAGGTCGGCAATATGATATTTAATGCATTAAATATGAAATGAGGAGAAATACGGTTCCGTACAACAGCCATACGCAAACGATTCATAGTTGCCATCTGTATCCAATATTGCTTTTCATGTTTCCGTCGTCTATACAGAATCCAGCATAAAGAAGCCAACAAGGACAGAAGCAGTAACAATACACAATAATACGCAATCGTTTTCCATCGGGACATTTCATCTCTGGCATTGATCAATTGTATATCCATTTTCAATAAAGTCGTATCCTGCCTGTACCTGAAGTCAATCTCCGCTAGGCTATTTCTCACCTTCACATTACGTAGTGAATCATTAAGCATATCTGCTTTATCCTTAAACTCATAGGCTTTCCGATAATCCTTCTTCTTATAATACAACTCTTCCATCCTGCGGTTATTATAATAGATATATAGCGGATTTACCTGATTTAGGTCATGAGCAGATGAAAGCAACCGCTCCGCTTGCGAAAGATCGTTTTCCAGTAAAGCCAATGAGGCATACAACCCATCCATATAGTAACGGAAAGAAGGTTGTTCATAAGCCTTTCCGAATAACCGACGAGCATCGTCAAGATAGAAACGGGCCGAATCCGGCTGTCTGATCAAGATAAATATTTCCCCCAAATTTCCCCGGACAATTGCCTTATAAAGAGGCTGGGGGAAAGCCTCCGTAATCCGGTCCGCCTTCCGAAACCAGTCAAGAGCTTTTTCATATTCTTTCGTATTATAATAATAATTTCCACGGGTATTGGAAAAGAAATAGCGTTCATAGGGAGTACAAGAATTGCCTATTTGCTCAGCTTTCACAAAATATTCATTCGCTTCCGGGAAATTTTCCAATTCCAGATAAAGTTTGGCCAATCCCGAATAGATGGCAAAATGATCCCGGTAGCCAAGACCTAAAGAGTCTGCAACTAAAAGAGCTTTCCGATAGTAGAAACCGCAATGGGGATAATCTCCCTTCTGAAGATGGCAATCCGCCAGGTTTATATAGACGGAAGTAAGTATGCTCTTGTTTCGGGCCGTCTGTAAAATATCAACGGAGGACTTCAATACACGAATAGCTGAATCCCGTTCTCCCAGTTCCTGCCAATAAACGCCTTGGTTATTGAATGCATCAGCCAAAAGCGTACGGCTACGGTCGAAGGAAGCATGATCCGTACAATAACGGATTACCTCTTTGTTCGTACGAAAGGCGTCTTCCATCCGGTTCAAGTAATAATAGCACTTGGACTCGTACGATAACAAAAGATAAAAACATAAGCTATCCTGCATATGCAAACGCTTTTCGGAAAAAACATCTAGCACTTTTTGAGGAGCTTCTGCCATTGAATCTTGATAAATAGCCAATATGGAATCAGTCAAAAGCACTTCCCCATCAGGTTCTTTGGATAGTCTACAAGAACAACTGTTCGACAAGCCTAAAACGATAAATCCAATCAGAAAGATTTTTAATAGATTCATAACCATTAATCACTCATTAAAAAATATTTTAAAGAAAATATTTTTCAAGGAAACTGACAAATAAAAAAGAAACAATAATCCGACAATAGGAAAAAATATTAGCTTTATTATTGTATTTCAATAACTATAGATTTGTATGTTGGTTAATGATTTTGATAAGTATAGACAAAAAACGAGTAACATTTTTTTGAAACTGTTATTCACGTTCAGTTTTATGTCTTTACATCTGAAATCTGGAAAGTTCGTTGGAATTTGAGATTCTGTATTAATGACGATAGACTACAAGAGGTACTTAATTAAATAAAGGGTATTATGACTTACGTTGGATCAACATCAGTAAGAACAATTTCGTGGTTGCTTTTCTGATAGTATCGGACTATCAGCCCCGTACATTTCCCAACATCGTAAAAGGATACAGCCCTACTTATACCGGAACGTTTCAAAACAGAAAGCGTGAGCAGGACAGCCGCTCCAAACCACAATGATTCTTACTGGCGTATCTGCTACTTTATATGATTTGGGTTATCTTATCCGGCCCACCAGGAAATAACAGTTCTCGTTTCATGATTTTGAGATGACCGGATATATTTTAAGGATCAGCCCGGATTTAGTTTAAAACATCAGATAAATAATACAGAATGACAATGCTTGACACATTAATGAGCCGTTTCCACCACCCCCCAAAGCGATAAAAACGGCCCATCAAAGAAAAATGAGTAAAATACCTTTAATCAGTGTTTACCCTATTTGCCGGACAAGGAGAATTCGCTCCAAACAAAATATTTGCTGCCAGAAGCATTTGTTACATTGGTAAATCGAATATATTTGCATCCATCTTCACTTTTAATCGTCGGAGATTCCCATGAAGACGCAGCTTCTGTTGGCAGTTTGTCTTTTACATTTGTGAAACGTGCCATATCCTTGAATGTCTGCCCGTCATTACTTACACTAACAATAAGTTCAATAGGGGCCGCATTTCCATTCGAACTGCGGGTCGTGTAGCTAAAGACAAAATCATGGATCGGCTCTTTTAATGTGACTTGCACATAGTGCTCATCTGGCACTTCCACACTCCATGCCGAATGAAAATATGTTGAAATATTGCCATCAAGCAGGTTTGCCAGTGATCCTTCTGACGGCTCTTGTGCATTTGTAGATAACATATCGGCTGTCAGTGCAATCGATGGCGGAATAAAAGAAATGGCTAACAGAACAGTTTTTCGTTCTTCATCAACTTTAAATTCTGCTTTTGAAATCTGTTCGATTGTGAGTGGTAGTATATATGTCCCGTAATTGATCCGGGACTTGTCCACCACAATATTTACCGGTGCGGTTGTTTTACCGTTTTCAAATGAGACAGTTGTATTTAAGGAGTAACTGTCAGCCGGCAAAATTTCGTAATTCGTCCCATTGGACTGATTATATTCAGCTAAAGCTGATTCATCCACCACCATTCCGCATTGCAAGTCCCAGACATTTTCTACCGGCAAAGTGAGATTCAGACCTATCTCAGATGTATTATTCCCATCATCAGCCAAGGATCTGTCAATGAAGCCTGAATTTTCAAAACCGATTGTCAATGTTTTGACATCTGTTTTAATGAAAGCATATTGCTTTTCAATGTTAATAGAGTCTGAACCGTTATACAATTGGACAGGTATCACATAGTTAGATTCCTTATGTGTAGCAAGTAAATCCCCGATCTGTTCGGTTTTCAAAATAACAGTGACAGATTTGTAGTAATCAGAGGCAGTAAAAGTCAAATGTTCCGAATCATACGAATAATACTCTTCCGGTATCGCTTCATAATTCGTTCCGTTGGACTCATTGTAAGCCTTCAGTTCAACATTGTCTAGTGTTCGGATACTGACATCTGCCGATGCTGTCTTTTGTGAACCGGCTTTATTGACAATCAATTGAAATTGCCCGTCTTCACCGGTAATGTAAAACGTCGATTGTAACTCGCCACTATTTCTGAAGTAAAGGATAACATCATATTCATCCAGGAATTCACCAATAAGTTTTTCATTATCGCACGAAGACATCCCGAAAAAGGAGGCTACGGCCAAACAAGTCATAAATATTTTATTTCTCATAAGACTGATCTGTTTTCATTTTACATTACCAACCATAATTTTGTACAAGTAATCTGTTCCGGTCCAGTTCGCGCTGAGAGAACGGATATAGATAATGGTTGCTCTTGAACACGCGTGTTTCGAACACTGTACGTTTCCAGAACCCTTGCGGTGTGACAGAACCGGAACCGGGACAAGTCGTATCCATTCCATACATGGGGCCTCCGTCGGTTTCTTCGGCAATCATCCACGTACGCGTATCAAAGTAACGATGGCTTTCAAAAGCAAGTTCTACACGGCGCTCTTTTCTACATAAATCCACTAACTGATTGATGTCCGCGTTTTTATACACTTCCCGTATAGGCGCCATGCCGGAACGGTCACGCAAGTCATCCCATTTTGCAAATGCTTCATTTTCGTAACCGGCTGGAAGCGATACGCCATTTCTCTTGCATTCCAGTACCGCTTCGATGAAATTCAGGTAAATTTCCCCCAACCGGAAGAGCGGGAAAGTTATATTTCCCCAGTTGCCATTGGCCGAGTTTAGTTCGTGATCATAAAAACGGTTGCACAAATATCCGGATTTAGGATAGTCATGGGACTTGTTGCTGTTTCCTCCTTTTGCAAAAGATATCATCGTGCTGGCATTTTCGTGCAGCCAATAGTTGCCTCCGAAAAATACAGTCACATAAAAACGAGGTTCTCGGTCTTTGTACATGTTGGGGGCCTTTAAGTCATAGTCGGAAAATTTGGACCATCCGCTGGCTGGATACTTCCATGTTTCTATTTGGAACTCATCGGCAGAATAGCCGGATTGGTTATCGATTTTCGGAGTGCCGTCTTCGGAATATCCTGTAATCGGGTATCGTCCGTTACTCATTGCGTAAGCGTCCACTTGCTGCTGCGTCGGTCCGACTGCCCCGTAGGCGGTACCTGCAACACCTGTTGGTACCGTATTGACTCCCCAGCTATAACCACCATTGTAGCGATCCGTCCAAATCAGTTCCTTATTCCACGTCTGATGTGTAATCCCGTAGTAATTGGCATACGGATTCGAACCATCTCCTTCACGATATAGTTCATAGAAACCTTCTTCAAAGACTTTATGTGCGGCCTCAGCTGCTTCCAGCCATTTTTTTGCATCGAATTCTCTTGGGAAAAGAGGTTGTCCGGATTGTTCGGCAAATTGCTCGTCTGTGACAACCGGATTCACTAAATTGCGATAAAGTTCATTGCCATTAAACAGAGGACGTGCAGAATAAAGTTTCATTCTTGAAATCACGGCATAGCAAACTCCTTTCGTCGCATATCCGTATTTGGTTTCTGATAGTGAACTTTGGCTTGGCATGGCCGGATCTTGTGCACAAGCTTCTAATTCGCTTGTTACATAGTCCACGCATTGGTCCCATGTGTGGCGCGGACGGTATAGAGCTTCGGTAGAAGCTGTAAAATCCAGTAACTCGTCTCCTAACAGAAACACAGGACCGTAATCACGCATCATAGAAAAATAGTAATACGCACGAGCGAATCGGGCCTGTACTTTCCATTCAGCCAATTGGTCTTTCGTAATTAACGGGTCTGAGCAACGGTCCACATTTTGCATGAAAATATTACACTCTCGGATACCTTTATAATAATGATCCATCCGATAATAAGGGACGGAAGATGCATTCCATGAGCCAAAGTTTATCTTTCTGTAGTCACGGTCGTAAGCAATTGTGCATTCATCGGAAGCTCCCAGATAGGGGTTCTTGTCGCCGATGAAAGAACCATTGTCGTTCGGAAGGAAAGACATCGCATTCAACCAATACTGCTTCACGTAATTCCGATTCTCCCAGATTTTGTCAAAGGTCAATTTCTCATCTTCCTGCCTATCCAAAAAGTCTTCACAAGAAGAAAATGTCATCGCGCCAAAAGCGAGACATGCGATCCAGATTTTTTTTGAATTGAATATATTCATAATGATGAAATTCTTAATTAACGATTAAAAATTAGCCTTTAGGCCAAACGATACTACCCTGTTTAAAGGATAACCGGATCCTTGTCCACCTCCTTTTTCCGGATCCCATAATTTAAATTTACTGAATGTCAGCAAATTATTACCAGAGACATAAAAGCGGAGAGATTTGACGAAACTTCTGTCCAATATATTTTTAGGCAAAGAATATCCTATTTCTACATTTTTCAGGCGGAGAAAATCCCCGCTACGTAACCACCAAGACGAAGTTTGCTGGTTGTTGGAAGAACCGGCTGCTCCGCTTAAGGACAAACGGGGATAAGACGCATTTGCGTTTTGTTCAGGCGTATTGGTACTCATCCATGTTTTTCCCCACAAGTCTTCCTGCAAAGCGGCACGCTCCATGTTTCCGGAACTGAAAGGACTTTGGAGCGTACTTCCGCTGATGAAAAAACTACTATGATCGACCCCTTGAAAAAAAACATTGAAGTCCCATCCCTTCCATTGTGCGGTAGCTCCGAAACCGTAGATGATTTCCGGCAGATTGGTATACCCCATAGCTACCATATCTTGTGAGTCGATTTGTCCGTCTCCGTTGATATCCTGATACTTGATGTCTCCCACGCGATATTCGCCGAACGTCTGCGTCGGACTATTGTCTATTTCTTCTTGGCTTTCGAACAAACCAAGCGCGACCAATCCAAAAGGTTGCATGGTACCGCCAGAGCCAAACGATTTACCAATCCGGTTTTGGTACTTGTATTCCCAATCCGGTTCATCGTTGTTCAAAAGCTTGTTACGGTTGAATGTGAAATTTCCACGTGCCGTCAAGAAGACATTCCCTACTTGCTGAGAATATTCAAGAGTCCCATCGAATCCTTTATTCACTGTTTCCCCGATATTTACATATGGGATAGTTGATATACCAACGATGGCCGGTAAACCGGCACGTTGCAGGAAAATCCCTTGTCTTTTTTCATGGAAATAGTCTGCTTGAATTTTCAGCTTTTGGAACAACGACAGTTCAAAGCCTGCGTTCAATTTATAGGCTTCTTCCCAGGAGGCGTCCAAATTTTCGACTTCCCCGATAATAAGCCCTGTACCTCCTTGATTCCCATTGCTACCATATTGCCAAGAGCCTCCATTGACGATAGATGATTCATAAACCCAACGTCTTGTCCCACCGATATCGTCATTTCCAACTTTACCATAAGACCCCTTTAACTTCAACATGTCAATGATTTTTGTTGCGGGCTTGAACCATTTTTCATTGGATACCATCCATCCGATTGCACCGGCAGGGAAGAACCCGAAACGATGTCCTCGCGCAAAGTTCTCAGAACCATTGTATCCTAAGTTGACTTCTGCAAAATAGGTATCACTAAAGGCATACGTTACACGTCCTGCCAATCCTTGATCCTTATATGGAAGTGCTGCATCGCCACTCTGGGCTTGTGTATTTGTATATATTTTGTGGTTATACAAAAACATGGCACCTACACGATGCTTTTCGTCGAACAGTCGGTTATAGTTCAAGGAACCCTCCATGTAAGTTGTCATTGTCCCACTCCGTCCAATAGCGAATCCCAATGTTTCGTCGCCGGTATGTACCGGATCCCAAATGCCGTCCCCATTATTGTCGTCATAAATCAAAGAACCGTCTTCTGCCCGCCCGCGTGCATGATAAAATGTCGGAGTTTTAGCACGACGCTGAAGTGTCGTATTCCACGCGTCCCATGAAAATTTAAAGTTGGCGGTCAGACCTTCCAACGGTTCCCACAACGCTCCTATATCCTGAGTAAGCCCGATCAAGGATTGCGCGGAATTCCAGAATTGTTCACGGTATCCGGAATGAACCAACATATTCCAAGGATTATAACCGGAATCGGTCGAAGGCCCAGAAAGTGTTCCATCGGAATATTGCACGGGGAAAGCATTCGGGGAAGTCCAGAAAAGATAGCTCCATATGTCGCTATCGGTATCTCCAAAACCCGGTCCGAAAGACTTTTCATAGATATTGGCCAAATTGACATTCAGCACTGTACTCTTTGTCACGTTGATGTCGACATTGGCACGAAAATTGAATTTATTGTAATTGATGGCGGAATCGTAGCCATATACGTTGCCGGCATTTTTATAAATTGAACTTTCATGATAATAAGACCCCGCTACATAAAACTTGACGACGTCGCCACCACCGGTAATATTCAAATTTACACGTTGGTTGGAAGCCATATCGTTAAACATGGAGTCAAACCAATTTACATTGGGATACAAGTCTGGATCGGCGTTGGTCCGATATTTATCGATCTCTTCCAATGAATAATATTGTGTCCCGGCAGCTTCATTATACATTTGTGCCCATTTGTCTGATCCCATCATGTCCGGCCGTTTAGTCGGCTGGGTAAGTCCAAACTCTGCATTAACATTGATGGAGGCTTTTCCTTGTTTGCCTTTTTTAGTAGTAATCAATATGACGCCGTTTGCACCTCTCACACCGTATACAGCCGAGGCTGAAGCATCCTTTAGGATGGAGAAGGATTCTATATCTTCTGTGTCAACCAAATCAAGATCGCGTTCTATACCATCGACCAAAACAAGTGGAGTTGCCGAGCCTTTGAATGAGGAGACACCACGAATATAAAAATCCGCTGCACTATTCTTCCCTGGTTCACTGCTGCGGCTCATGGAAACGACTCCGGCCAGTTGACCAGCTAAAGCTGTTGACAACGATGAGTTTGGGACTTTCAACGATGCCACATCCACCGTCGAGATAGCGCCGACAACACTTTCTTTTTTTTGTCGACCATATCCAACAACAACAACTTCCTCAATCTTTTCCGTGTCTTCCGACAAGGTAACGTTAATTTCTTTTTGATTCAGGATTGCAATCTCCTGAGTCGTCATTCCCAAGTATGAGAAAACAAGAACCCCACCGGCATCTTCGATCGTGATGATATATTTTCCATCGACATCGGTTGTCACCCCTACCGTGCTATTTTTCAACCAGACGTTAACACCAGGAAGTGGTAAATTGTCCTTGTCGACGACAGTTCCTGTAATTATTTTTTTCACTTGTTGAGGAAGATTCGTTCCCCGAATCTTGGATGACTTTTTTGTCGGCATGAACGATCCTCTGGTTACGGCATCAAAATTATATTCCGCAACATGGCTTATTTTTCCCTCTTGTTGGGAAAAAGCTTTTTTAGGCTTTCCTGCTACCGGATCGGCATATGCACTTATGGGAAGTGCCATAGCTCCTGCAACAAGAATCAAGCTAACAGGTTTGAAGCTTTTGAGCATAATTAATGAGTTTAGTTAATAATAATATTAGTCTTTAAGAGGAATTACTATTAGGCTTGATTTTCAATTTTCATTGAAAGTGTTTTTCCATAGTCCTATAAGAACTACAGTTTTATCAATTTATTTAATACTGATTATTAGCTATTTATAGATTAAAAATGCGTTAAAAAAACTTTTTATTTCCACTTTCATAGCTCTAGGTTTGTTTCTGTTGTTTTCTTCATAATTAAAAAATATTGCATAAAATGTAATTGCCCCCTACCTTTTCTGCTAACGCTGGAAATTTGCCTTAAAAAATATATTCGCCTCCATCTTATTCAAAAGCTCCTTTTATGCATAAATAAATATACAATCATACTATATCTTTATAAATTGGCAGTTATGTTTTTGGGCAAAGACACACAAAAAAATAAATATATACGTTTAATAGTATTTTTCATTGACATAAAATGTCGATTTTTAATAAAACATCAATATATTTGCATCAAATCTTTAGTACGGAGTTCTTATAGAACTATGTTATTATTTAGATATTTTTAGGATGGGAAGCGACTTTCATTTCAAAGGGAAAAGACTAATCTCAAAAAGCTTGCTTTCAGTGGCTAATCGATAACTTCTTGCAAATGCTGGACTGGAAATATTATCTGTTTATATGTGGGTGACCTGAAAACACTCCTAAAGAAAACCAAGGAATGATTCAATTCCACCTTTACCACGTAACCTGCGATCACCTGCACGGATGTATATAGGCAACCAAATCAATAATCTTTGGCGATACAGGAAGTTACAATCCCCACGACTGGAAGCCCATTAGGGGAACTGAATAACCTCAGTTTTGTCTAAAGGCATAGTACTCCTTATTTGAGGATTTGTCGATAAGAAGGCATCTGGATCTGTAAAGGCTACATTCACTGGATGCCAGAACAGGAGAACTCTATATACTCAGACAATTTCTTTCCACCGAGACCGGTATGGCAAGTATTGGTTCAAAATATGAACATCTAAAATCTATCAAGACCAACCTCAAAAATAGGTACGTAATTCAAATTATACCAATTGTTATCATTTACTGAAAGAAAAATATAGCATGTGATATAAAACTATTCGTTGATATATAAATTTTATCGTTATTATAATCTTTTTATATTAACACAAATTGCAAAATGATATGCAGGTGAACTAATGGGCTTGTCAAAGGAGAGATAAACAGATTGAAGAATAAAAAGCATATCTTTCCTTCACACTGGATAATTGTACACCTAGATTGGTGAAGTGACTTTGTTGGCCTTTTCCCCAATTTGGGGTATTTTTCGAAGGAATATCAGTAACTCGTCTGGGAATTCGACCACTTAACCATGGCTGCACATGAAGCAGTATAACTGATCAGGCAATATTCGTGGATCAAAAAGCGTCATTCTATGCACCATGATTACCAACAGGCGGTTGGATTACGACAATAGGTGAGAACTTGGCATTGAAAAAGGAAAAAGAATGACTATAGTTGGTCAAGAAGCTAAAAACAAGTAGGAAGCAACTTCTCCAGAACAGCTAAGTATTGAACATGAACCGAATGCCCAGTATGAGAAGTTACGGAAATATGGCATTATCTGAAGGGTTGACAGTTATAGTTAGGGGGACGTGAAAGGTGCCTGTTGCACAACTCAAATTTATTAAAACAAGTAATCTTTTTTGTTACATATATTATTAATTATTAGTGTGTTAGAAATAAAAAATGCAAGATTACAAATCATACGAAGAAAAACTATTTTATAGTAAGCGTCTCCGCGATGCTACCATTGTTCTTCAAACAAGAGTATTTAGCTTTGT
>ERZ791741.768-NODE-768-length-28627-cov-34.760640_pt1 | contig 28627 bp, 23 predicted proteins | sample MGYA00510040_ERZ791741 | MGnify/ENA primary metagenome ERZ791741 (study PRJEB30046, sample SAMN00791960) | human gut metagenome | study: EMG produced TPA metagenomics assembly of the A metagenome-wide association study of gut microbiota in type 2... | reverse complement strand
CAGGTTGTCGATTGTTTTTTGCAGTTGCTCGCTCTTTATTGTGCCGTTCTTCACCTGGCTGCGTAGTTTCGCTATGAGTTCCCGGTTCTCGGCCATGCGCTGTTGTATGAACTGTATGTTCTCGCGGATTTGCTGTTGCCGGCTTGCTCCTTCGCCGTTGCGTGCCACGCTTACACGGTTTTCGGCCTCGTTGATGAGGCGGAAGCCTTCTTCAACTTCATTCAGGATGCCCATCATGTCGTTGATTTCATTGTCCCTTTGTTCTATCACTCTTTGCAAGGAGTCCTTCTGGCTGTCTTCTGATGAGCCTGACGACTTTCCGTCGCCGCATGATGCCAGTGTCAACAGGCAAAATGCAAATAAAAATACCTTTTTCATATACGTTGTTTTATTTATGTTGTCCATGTTTTCTTGATTATTGTTCCGTGCCGTTTGCATGTTTTCCTTTGTCGTTTTTCTTGTTGGAGACATGGCTTCTGCCTTCAACCACAATGACGAATTCGCCCTTCGGGGCGGTTTCTTTGAAGTGTGCTATAAGTTCGTCGAGTGTTCCGCGCACGCTCTCTTCGTGTATCTTTGATATTTCACGGCATGCGCTTGCGCGGCGGTCGCCGCCAAAGCATCCGGCAAACTGTTGCAATGTTTTCAGCACACGGTATGGAGATTCGTAGAATATCATGGTGCGCTGCTCGTCCTTCAGTGCTTCAAGGCGAGTCGCCCGGCCTTTTTTCTGCGGCAGGAAGCCTTCGAAGCAGAAACGTTCGCACGGCAGTCCTGACGACACTATAGCCGGAACGAAGGCCGTGGCTCCCGGCAGGCACTGCACTTCAACACCTGCATTGACGGCCTCGCGCACAAGGAAGAAGCCGGGGTCGCTGATGCCAGGCGTGCCGGCGTCGCTGATCAGGGCTATTGTCGCTCCTGCCTTGAGCCGCTCTACGATGGAGGCCGACGTGCCGTGTTCGTTGAACTTGTGGTGTGACATCAGCTGGTTCTTTATGTCAAAGTGTTTCAGCAGGATGCCCGATGTGCGCGTGTCTTCCGCCAGTATCAGGTCGGCCTCGCGCAGTATGCGCACCGCGCGGAGCGTCATGTCTTCAAGATTTCCCACCGGTGTGGGTACGATGTACAGCAAACCCATGTCAAACTAATGTGTAGGCTGCGGCCTGCCGTGGCGTAGACGCCGCTTTCAAGCGGGCCGCTTTCACTTATCTTTGCAAATATATGCAAATAAAACACTACGGCAAAAAATCGGCGTATTTCTTTGCAATTTTTAAAACGTCTTTGTAATTTTGTGCCGAAATGGTCAACAATATGTCAGGCGAAGCACACCGCCCTGGAAGAATTGAAGTAGTGTGCGGCTCGATGTTTTCGGGCAAGACGGAAGAACTTATAAGGCGGCTGAAGCGCGCCGAGTTTGCAAGGCAGAAGGTGGAGATATTCAAACCGGCCATCGACACGCGTTATTCCGACGTCGAAGTGGTGAGCCACGACCGCCACTCGATACCCAGCACGCCGGTGGAAACGTCGTCGTCGATACTCCTTCTGTCGTCAGACATCGAGGTGGTGGGCATCGATGAGGCTCAGTTTTTCGACGAAGGACTGGTCTCCGTGTGCAACGAACTTGCCAACCGGGGCGTGCGTGTCATTGTGGCCGGGCTTGACATGGACTTCAAGGGCGTGCCGTTCGGCCCCATTCCGGCGCTCTGTGCCATAGCCGACGAGGTTACGAAGGTACATGCCATCTGCGTGAGATGCGGCGCTCTGGCATACGTAAGCCACCGGCTCGTGGCCAACGACAAGCGTGTGATGCTCGGCGAGCAGAGCGAATACGAGCCGCTTTGCCGCGAATGTTACCGCAAGGCGGTAGAGGAGGAGAGGGCAAAAGGTTGAAGCCGCCGGGCCGTAGGCGGGAGGCTGCCGTGCAAAACGTGGCCTTCCGCATTGCAAAAGGCCGTCTTTTACACGCCGAAAGGCCACCTTTTACAAAGCAAAAGACGGCCTTTTGAGCAGTGATATATAACACGTTGATTTACAATGGGTTATGAATGCAAGAAGAAACGGTGGCGGATGCGCCTGCGATATGTCGCCTACAACCTCATAACCGTACAACCTTATAACCCCAAACCGCAAAACCTCATAACCGTACAACCGCAAAACCCCATAACCAGATAACCGTAAAACCCCATAACAAATGATAATCGAGGAAAAAATAACGTTCGACAAGTTTATCCGCTGGTCGTTGACAGCACTGGTGGTGATAGTAGTCCTGCTGTTGATGAATTATCTTAGCAGCGTGCTCCTGCCGTTTTTCGTGGCGTGGCTGCTGGCCTACCTGGTATATCCGGTGGTGAAGTTCGTGCAATACAGGCTGCACGTGCCTACGCGCGTGCTCTCGATAATAGTCTCGCTCGTGTTCCTCGTTGCCGTCATCGGCGGCGTGTTCTACCTCATAATACCGCCGATGATAGCGCAGTTCGACAAGTTCGGCGACGTTCTTTCCAACTATTTGCATGAAAAGACGCACATAGCCAACTTCCCTGTAGCCATACAGCAGTGGATAGAGGAGAACAAGAACGGAATAAAGGACTTCTTCACGCAGGAGGACGTGGCCGCCGCGGTGAGGAACGCCATGCCCAAAGTGTTCTCCATGATAGGGCAGACGGCAAGCGTGCTAATCAGCGTCGTGGCCTCGCTCATCACCCTGCTGTACCTTTTCTTCATTCTGCTTGACTATGAGAAGCTGGCCTCAGGCTTCATCAAGATATTCCCGAAAAAGAGCCGCCCCTTCTGGCATGAGCTGATAGGCGACGTGGAGCGCGAGATGAACAACTATATCCGAGGCCAGAGCCTCGTGGCATTGTGCATCGGAGTGCTGTTCTGCATAGGCTTCACCATCATCGACTTCCCCATGGCGATAGGCCTCGGCATCCTCATAGGAATATTGAGCCTCATACCCTACGTACACGGCCTGGCCTTCATCCCGATGCTGTTCCTCTCGCTGCTAAAGGCCGCCGACACGGGTCAGAACTTCTGGGTGATATTCGCTTCGGCCACGGCGGTGTTCATAGTGGTGCAGGCCATCACCGACATGGTGCTCACCCCGAAGATAATGGGCAAGGCCATGAGCCTCAATCCGGCGGTAATCCTACTCTCCCTGTCGGTATGGGGCGCACTGCTAGGCTTCATCGGGCTTATCATAGCACTGCCGCTCACAACCCTCATCATAGCCTATTACCAGCGTTACGTAACCAAGGAAAACGTTTCTCCGACACCTCCGGCAGACAGTAATACGGGTTCCGCCGCCCCCGTAAATGCCGGAATTGCGCAGGAAAACAGCCTAAAAGTTGAAAAAACGGGCGAATAATTTGGCAGTATCGCAGAAAAAGCGTACCTTTGCACACGCTTTACGGAACAATGACGTATGGCAAGATCCGTTAGCTCAGCTGGTAGAGCACAACACTTTTAATGTTGGGGTCTTGGGTTCGAGCCCCAAACGGATCACTTGAAAGCTCCCGGAATCCTTAATCATACGGATGTCCGGGAGCTTTTTGTTGTGTGGTGCGGCCTGGCGGAGGGTCGTCACCGCCGGGCTTGGTGGTGTGCCGCACTCCGGTTTGTTTTGGCCGTTTCCCGTGCGGTTGAGGCCGATGTTGCGGCTTGATGACGGTGTGACGGGAAACGGAGGGTGGAAAAATCCATGCGCATTACATGTTGAATGCGCATGGATTGCTGATTTTTGCTGTTATCCTTTCACATCTTGTACCTCATCCATACCGTGTTTTCTCCCACGCGGCGCACGTCGGCCAGCTTCAGGACGGTAGTCGGATAGTTGCTGTCCTCTATCCCGTCGAACACGGCGGTCATGCCCTTGCGCCCGTCGATGCCCGCGCCCACCATGAGGCTTACCTCGTCCAGCAGTCCGGCGGTGAGGAATGCGGCGTTGATGTGTCCGCCGCCGACTATGGCGAGGCGGTTTATTCCGAACTCGCCATGCAGTATCTGCACTGCGCGCCGCAGGTCTATGCCGTTTCCGCCGCAGGCTATCCACGATATGCCTTGCGCCGTCAGGCGGTCGTGGTATTGTCGTGGGCAAGCCTCGTCGGTTATTACCAGCAGGTTGTCTTCTGCTTCCTTGTCGCTCCACAGCAGTGTGCCGTGTGTGTCTATGCCTATTTTATATTGCCCCTTGTTGCCTGCATTGTGCCATGCTTCGCGGCCTATGGGCGCTGGGTTGTCGGCTTTGAACGTGCCGGGCAGTGCCGTGTGCTTCTGCATCGACACCCGTCCTTCAAGGCAAGCGTCGCATTGAAGCTCGTCGAGCGCGGCGTAGTAAGCGTCAGTGTCGCCGAGATTTTCTGTCATGTCGCAGTCTATGCGTCCGTCGATTGACGACATCATGTGACATACCGTGTAAGGTCTGCCGTTGTAAGTGTTGCCTGTCATGTCTGCTAAGTTTTGTTTCATGCCGCAAAGTTAAGCATTATCCGCATGGCCGGCAATACACACATTACGGTTTGGACAATACATTTTACGGTTTGTCGGGTAGCTTCTCCGCCTTCGTTTCTCCGCCGTAGGGCGGCCTGTTTCCGCGCTGTTGCCTGGCATTTGATGCCTGCCTTTGTAACGCCTTGATACTCAATGCGTTGTAAAAGGCGGTCTTTTGCATGCTGAAAGGGCATCTTTTACAATGCGAAAGACGGTCTTTTGTAAGGCGAAAGGTGGCCTTTCATGCGTCTGATGGTTACTTTTCGCTGTGATAATTTCACCGAACGGGATTTTTGTTGTACTTTTGCCGCGTTGAATATCGACGCAAGTGCCGGTGGTATTTGCCGCCGGCTGTTTTTTCATCAAGTACGTAAATGAAGATAATCAGGATTTTGATGGCCGCCGTGTTGCCGTTGTGCTTACAGCATGCGGCTGCAAGGGGCGACTCGCTCCGCTATGAAGTTGAGCTTTCGGCCAACGCCTCGTCGGGCGACTATGCGCCGCTTTGGTTTACGGCCAACCGCTACGGACTGTCGTCGGAACGGCCAAACAGCGGATACCTGCGCGCCGGCGTGCAGTATGACACTCGTTTCGGGCACGGCTGGAGCTTGCAGGCCGGGGTCGACTTGGCCGGCACCGTTGACCATGCTGCGCCGTTCGTGGTGCAGCAGGCGTATGCCGACTTGTCGTGGAAGGTGCTGACGTTGAGTGTCGGCGCAAAGGAGCGCGGCTCTTTTCCGCTGGGAAAGGACATGCGCCTGTCGAGCGGCGCGATGGTTGAAGGGCCTAACGCGCGTCCCATTCCGCAGGTAAGGCTTGAGGTGAAAGACTATTGGGACGTGCCTTTCACCAAGGGCTGGCTCGGCGTGAAGGGGCACATCGGCTACGGACTGCTGACTGACGAGCGCTGGCGCGAGGACTTTGTGGCGGCCGGAGAGCAGTTTTCAAAGAACGTGATATACCATACAAAGTCGATGATGTTCCGCGTGGGCAACGTCGAGAAGTTCCCTTTGACGATGGAAATAGGCATGCTTGAGACCGCGCAGTTTGGCGGAAGCCTGTGGCAGAAGCGCGCCGGAGGCTCGCCGTCGCTTGTGGCCGACATGCCCAGCGGCATAAAGGACTTCTTCAAGGCGCTGATACCCAGCCAGGAAGGCACGGTTGAGAACATCGACGGAAACCATACGGGCAGTTGGAACTTCGCGTTGAATTATGAGGCGAAGACGTGGAAGGCGCGCCTGTATTACGAGCATTTCTTCGACGACCATTCACAGCTTACGTGGCAGTACGGGCGTTGGAAAGACGGACACATAGGCGTTGAGGTTACGCTACCCAAGAACCCTGTGGCTACTAAGGTACTTTGGGAGGGGCTTTGCACCACTGACCAGACCGGCCCCGTGCTCTACGACGGCGTAGCCGGGTCGTTCACCGACTTGCAGATGAGCGGCTGCGACAATTATTACAACCACGGAACGTACCCTTGGACGCACTGGGGGCAGAACATAGGGCACCCGTTTGTCTACGGCCCTGTGTACAACAGCGACGGCAGCCTGGTGTTCCACAGCAACAGGTTGAAGGCTCACCACGTAGGCATCAGCGGCGACCCGACTGGCGAACTGGCCTACCGCGTGCTCCTGTCGTTCACGCGCCACTGGGGTACTTACCGCGTGCCGTTGGACGAGACGAGGCATCAGAACAGCATGTTGTTTGAACTGACATACACGCCGGAGCGGCTTAAGGGATGGCAGTTTGAGGCGTCCTGCGGCATCGACGACGGCGACTATCTCGGCAGCAGCGTAGGAGGAATGTTGACAATAAGGAAAAGCGGAATATTATGGGCAAAGTGATTAAGATGGCGTTTGCGGCCTTGCTGGCCTGCGCAATGTGCAGTTCGTGCGAATGGAAAGACCCTATCGACGAGGATATTGAGGGCTTCTGGCGGCTTGAAAGCTTTGTGACTGAAGCCGACGGGGAACATCATCCGTGTGAAAGGCTGTATTTCGGAATAACACGGATGGTGGTTGAAGTGTCTGAAAAGGACGGCCCCAACGATTACGGCTCGTTTGTAGCCCGTATGGAGTACAAGGACGGCCACAAGAAAGTGGTGATGCGCGACTTCAAGCGGCGTGCCGCCACGAGCGATGCGCACGAGGATGCCACAGTGGAACAGCTGCTGCCGTTCGGCATGAATGCTACCACCACGGAATTTGAGGTTGTAGTTGCCGACGGCGACAACCTCGTCCTGCGTTCCGATTATGCCACCCTTCGGCTTAAAAGGTTCTGATTTTTTAAGTCAACAAGTAGACAAGTGACGAGCAGACAAGGGGATTTGCCGGGTTTGTTGATGGCAAAACATATATCCTTGTCTGCTCGTCACTTGTCTGCTTGTTGACTACGGAAACGTCCTTGTCTGCTCGTCACTCGTCTACTTGTTGACTAAACAGCTACTCAAGTTCAAGTCCCAGCATCTGGCTAAGCTTCGCAAACGCCTTGTTTGCGTTTTTCAGTTCGTCAAAACGTTCGCGGTTTGTCGGGATACGCTTGATTTCTTCCGGTTTGGCCAGTCGTAGGCTGAGGCTTATCGCGCTGTTTTTCAGTGCAAGGGCGAGCGTGTTGCGTATGCGTCCCCTTATCTTCTGCATGTCGTCGAGCAGTATCTTGTTGTCCACGGCGACCTCTATGTCAGGGAAAGACGTTATTTTCGGCTCCATGTTTTTCATCCTTGCAGCTATTCCGGTCATGCTTTGTGGCATGCGGTTGCACATTGCCGTCCATTGCGTAAGCAGCTGTTCTTCGGTGAAAACGTCGCGTCCGCCGTCGTCCTGCACAACCTCCTGCACCTCTTCGACGGGTTTGCGTTCCTCCACTCCGCGCCTAAGGTTCTCGAAAGTCTTGCCTATCCGCGCCAGCTTTAGGCCGCGAAGGGGGCTGCTCTGAGCCGTCTGCGGCTGCCCGGTGGGTTGCTCCTGGCGTGGCGTCGGTTGTGCTTGTGCCTCGGTTTTGCGGCCTTCCGCGCTTCCGCTTGCAGCCGCACCGGTTGTCGGGCGCGTTTCCTCGGCCACCTGCTTAGCCTCTTGCGGCTTCGCACCCGTAAGTCTTTTGAACAGGGATTTCAGTCTCTTAGGGCCACGCCCCGAACTTGCGCCGTCGTCATCGGGCTGCGTCAGCTGCGACATCTCAATCAATGTCAGCTCGACCAGCAGCCGCTTGTTGCCGCTCTGGCGGTAGTTTATGTCGCACTCGTTCATTATTTTCAGTGCGCTGTACAGGAACTTTGGCGTACACCGCTGCGCCTGCTCCCGGTAACGGGCAGTCTGCCGTTCGCCGGCATGCAGCAGCGGAAGCGTCTGTTCGTCGCGTGCCATGAGCACGTTGCGCGTGTGTGCCGCCAGTCCTGATATGAGGTTGGCTCCGTCGAAGCCTTTTCTTATTATGCTGTCAAGCAGCGACATGAGCTCCGCAGTCTTGTTCTGCAGGCACAGGTCGATTATGTTGAAGTAGTTGTCGGCGTCGAGCACGTTAAGGTCTTCGATTACTTTGGCGTATGTGATGTCGCCCTGGCAGAAGCTGGCGGCCTGGTCGAAGATAGAGAGGGCGTCCCTCATGCCGCCGTCGGCCTTCTCCGCAATCACTTCGAGAGCCGCCTCCTCGTATTTGACTCCTTCTCCGCCGGCCACTTTTTTGAGCTGGTTCACAATGCCGGGCACGGTCATCCGCTCGAAGTCGTATATCTGGCAGCGCGACAGGATGGTAGGGAGTATCTTGTGCTTCTCGGTAGTTGCGAGGATGAACACCACGTGGGCGGGCGGTTCCTCAAGCGTTTTCAGGAATGCGTTGAAGGCCGCCGTCGAGAGCATGTGTACCTCGTCGATGATGAACACCTTGTACTTGCCAACCTGCGGCGGTATGCGCGTCTGCTCCATAAGGGCCTTGATGTTCTCCACGGAATTGTTGCTCGCCGCGTCAAGCTCGAATATGTTGAACGAGCGTTGTTCGTTGAAGGCGCGGCAACTCTCGCATTCGTTGCATGCTTCGCCGTCCGCCGTGGGGTTGAGACAGTTGATTGCCTTGGCGAAGATGCGCGCGCAGGTGGTCTTTCCTACGCCTCGCGGCCCGCAGAACAGGTAGGCGTGTGCCAGCTTGCCGCTCTTTACGGCGTTGCGCAGCGTTGTCGTAAGCGCTTCCTGGCCTACCACGCTGTCGAACGACTGCGGCCTGTATTTTCTGGCTGAAACGATGTATTCTTGCATAATATTAAATAGGTGTAGTTGCGAATTACGGTTGTCTGCGGCGCATCGTCAGATTATCGCCATGCCGAGGCGCGCGCACTCGTCGAGCATGTCCTGCGGCCATACGCTGGCTTGGATTTCCCCTACGTGCGCCTTGTGCAGCAGAACCATGCACAGGCGACTCTGTCCTATGCCTCCGCCGATGCTCTGCGGCAGTTCGCCTGCCAGCAGGCGGCGGTGGAAGTACAGCTCCTTGCGTGCCTGCTGGCCGGTCATGTCGAGCTGGCGCAGCATGGCTTCGCTGTCCACGCGTATGCCCATCGACGAGAGTTCTACGGCGCGTTGCAGTGTAGGATACCATATCAGGATGTCGCCGTTAAGCCCTTTATGTGTGTTGTCGGTAGGTGTTGTCCAGTCGTCGTAGTCGGGCGAGCGGCCGTCGTGCGGCTTGCCGTCGGCCAAGGGGGCGCCTATGCCGATGATGAACACGGCTCCGAGCTTGCGGCAGATGGCGTCTTCGCGCTCTTTGGCGCTCATCCCGGGGTACATTTCAAGCAAGTCTTCGCTGTGGATGAAGTGTATTTCTTCGGGCAGGAACGGCTCTATCACGCCGGCGTAGCGTTCGCACACCATGAACTCGGTGCGCCTTATGGCCGAGTATATGCGGCGCACGGTGGACTTCAGGCAGTCGAGTGTGCGCTGCCCGGGGGTTATCACGGCCTCCCAGTCCCACTGGTCTACGTACAGCGAGTGCAGGTTGTCAAGCTCCTCGTCGGCGCGTATGGCGTTCATGTCGGTGTAGATGCCGTAACCAGGCTCGATGGCGTAGTCGGCAAGGGTCAGCCTTTTCCACTTCGCCAGCGAATGCACAACTTCCGCCTTGGCTTCTCCGAGGTCTTTTACGGGGAACGTCACGGGGCGTTCCACGCCGTTGAGGTCGTCGTTTATGCCAAGGCCTTGAAGTACGAACAGCGGCGCCGTGACGCGGCGCAGCCTCAGTTCGGCCGAGAGGTTGGCTTGGAAGAACTCTTTTATCAGCTTTATTCCCTGTTCGGTCTGCCGCATGTCAAGCAGCGGCTTGTAGCCTTCGGGACGAATCAGTCTGCTCATATATGGATGTTGTTAGTTGGTAATATTCTGTTTTTTGACGCTGCAAACGGCATGAAGGCATGCTTGCTTGCAGCTTCCCGGTTGCAGATAATCTTCTGCAAAGATACTAAATATCGGTCAATATGCAACAAAACTGCGGCATAAAAACGCAATGTGACATTAAGCATGGCCGCTGGCCGACGATTGTCAACGCCCCTTGTGAGCGGCGGAAAACCGCCGCAGGCTGTACGGCAAGGAACTGGCGGAAATGCGAAAGGCCACCTTTTGCACGCCAAAAGGCCATCTTTTACACGCCGAAAGGCCACCTTTTAGAGCCTGAAAGGACGCCTTTTGCAACTCGTTGGCTGCCAGGCTGTTACGCAGGCGGTTTTTTGACGCCTTTCAAAACGTTGCCGTAAAGCCCCGCAACGGCGTGGCATAATGGCATTTTAAGGCCGCCGCCGTCCTTTTTTTGAATAAAATACGTTATCTTTGCAACAATTTAGCGAAATTCGGGTTATAATATAAGGCAATAGAACAAGCTTACGGTGAAGGTGAAATCGACAGGATGTGGACATACGGGCGCAAGCGTGGTGTGCGGAGACGCAGACGTGGCTGACGCAATGGGCATGTGGCAGCATGGGGTGAAACGTTTGTTTGACTTTGTGTTCGCCCTTGTCGGCATCGTGGTGCTTTCGCCGCTGATGCTTGTGGTGTATATCATGCTGAAAGCCCAGCGCAACGGCCCGGCAATATTCTCGCAGGAACGGATAGGGCAGGGCGGAAAGCCGTTTACCATATACAAGTTCCGCACGATGAACGGCTGCGACGACGAGCCGATGCTCATCGCGAAGAGCGACAAGGAGCACTCCACACGGCTGGAAAGGTTCTTGCGCGAGCACCATCTTGACGAGCTTCCGCAGCTATGGAACGTGCTGAAGGGCGACATGTCGTTCGTCGGCCCGCGCCCCGAACGCAAGTATTACATCGACAAGATAATGCTGGAAGACAGCCGTTACCGGTTCATTTACAAGATGAAGCCGGGGCTTACGTCGGAAGCCACGCTGTACAACGGCTATACAGACACCATGGAAAAGATGCTGAAGAGGTTGAGTATGGACATAAGCTATCTGGAACGCAGGTCGCTGTGGCTCGACTTCAGCATAGTGGTGCGCACGGCGGCAAGCATCGTAAGCGGCAAGAAATTCTGAAAGGGGAACGAATTACTATAATAAATCATAATAAGGAAAGGTTGTGAAAAAACTTCTATCGATATTTGTTTTGGCGGCTTTGATGCCGTTGTGCGCATTGGCGCAGTCGACGATGACTGACGAGCAGGTGATGCAGTTCGTAGTCGAGGAGAACCAGTCAGGCACGTCGCAGGCGCAAATAGTTACGAAACTTATGCAGAACGGTGTCGACATAGACCAGATACGGCGTGTAAGGCAGAAGTACGAGAGGCTGGCTAAAAACAAGGGCTTGGGCACGGTGGGTGCAAACGAGGGAACCTCGGACACACGCTTGCGCTCAAACAACGGCAAGAACCGGCGGAGCAACGCGTCGCAAACGGATGTCAGCGACGGCACGCAGCCCTCGTACAGGCTGAAAGACACACGCGACAACGGTATGGCCGGCCCTGAAGTTTACGACGAGACCAACGAGGACTGGCTTATGATGCAGGACGAACTTAACGGCTTCATCCCTGATACGGCGGCCATCGTGGAGCGCTATATGGCCGAACGCGAAGGCCGCGGCAAGAAGCCCAAGGTGTTCGGACGCGACATATTCAACAACAAGGACCTGACATTCGAGCCCGACATGAATATCGCCACTCCGCAGGATTACCGGCTCGGCCCGGGCGACGCGGTGTTCATCGACATCTACGGGGCGTCGCAGAAGACAATAGAAAGCACGGTGTCGCCTGACGGAACGGTGACAATCGAGGGCTACGGCCCCGTGGATATAGGCGGACTTACGGTGGAACAGGCCAATGCCAGGCTGCGCTCCACGCTCGGTTCGCGTTACAGCAGCTCGAAGATAAGGCTCACGGTAGGGCAGACGCGCACCATAATGGTAAACGTGATGGGCGAGGTCGAGAACCCGGGAACATACACCCTGCCGGCCTTCGCCACTGTGTTCCACGCGCTGTACATGGCCGGAGGCACAAACGACATAGGTACGCTGCGCGACATCAAGGTGTACCGCAACAACCGACTCGTGTCCACCGTAGACATATACGATTACATCCTGAACGGCAAACTTACGGGAAACGTCCGTCTGGCCGACAACGACGTGATTTCAGTAGGTGCGTATGACTGCCTCGTAAACATAACGGGCAAGGTGAAACGCCCCATGTTCTACGAGATGAAGAAGAACGAAAGCGTAGCCACTTTGCTGAAATACGCCGGCGGATTTACAGGCGACGCTTACAAGAAGTCAGTGCGCTTGGTGCGCAAGACGGGCAGGGAATACTCCGTATATAACATTGACGAGTTTGACATGGGAGCGTTCCAGCTGGCCGATGCCGACTCGGTAAGCGTGGATTCAATACTGCCGCGCTTCTCGAACATGGTTGAGATAAAGGGCGCGGTGTTCCGTCCCGGCATGTACCAGGTGGGCGGAGACATCAACAGTGTGCGCTCGCTGATAGAAAAGGCCGACGGACTTAGGGAGGAAGCATTTACCGCCCGCGCCGTGATGCACCGCATGAAGGCGGACCGTACGCTGGAGGTAATCCCCGTGGACGTTGACGGGATATTGGCGGGACGTGTGGCGGACATCCCTATTCAGAACAACGACGTACTGTTCATACCGACAAAGCAGGAGATGATGGAAGAACAAACCATCACCATCCACGGCGAAGTGTTTTATCCAGGTGTGTACAAATATGCCGACAACGAAACGCTTGAAGACTTTGTGTTGCAGGCCGGCGGACTTAAGCAGACCGCATCGACGGTGAAAGTGGACGTGTCACGCCGCATGATTAACCCAAAGGCGTTTACGACCGACACCATAATAGCGCGTACATACACCTTCGCATTGAAAGACGGATTTGTAGTTGACGGAGAACCGGGCTTCAAACTGATGCCTTTCGACGAGGTCTACGTGCGCAAAAGCCCCGGCTTCTACAAGCAGCAGAACGTTACCGTGGAGGGCGAGGTCATGTTCGGAGGCGTTTATACTCTGTCGAAAAAGAACCAACGCTTGAGCGATTTAATCCGTAGTGCGGGTGGCGTGAACGACCGTGCATACGTGGCAGGTGCGCGCCTCGAGCGAAAGATGGACGTGAACGAGCGCAAGCGTTACGAAGTTGTGTTGAGAATGGCTCAAGAGGAGGCCGCGCGTCTTGAACTTGAGGCTGCCGGTGCAGGCAAGACCATCAATATGGACGACAAGGAAATGGAAAAGAAGTTCGAAATCCCTGAAACTTACTCTGTCGGAATAGAGCTTGACAAGGCATTGGCCGAGCCGGGAGGCGATGCCGACATCGTGCTGCGCGAGGGCGACAAGCTCGTAGTTCCCCAATATACGGCCACAGTGAAAATCAACGGAGAGGTGATGTACCCCAACACCGTCGGTTACCAGAAAGGCAAGAAGGCGAAGTATTACATCAATCAGGCCGGCGGATACAGCAACAGGGCGAAGAAAAGTCAGGCTTTCATCATTTACATGAACGGCATGGTTGCAAGGGTCAGCGATGGTGCGAAGCCGCAGCCCGGATGCGAAATATTTGTTCCGCAGAAGAAGGTGACTACTATGAGCATCGCCGAAAAACTGTCAATCGGCACGTCGGCGGCGTCAATCGCAACGATGATAGCGACAGTGGCAAACTTGTTCAAGTAAAACGAAAGGTTGGAATGAAATATCCTATAGGCATACAGGATTTTGCGAAAATCCGTAAAGATGGTTATGTATATATAGACAAGACGAAGCTTGTTTACGATATAGCTTCGTCGGGTAGTTATTATTTCCTCGGTCGTCCGCGCCGCTTCGGGAAAAGTCTGCTAATATCAACGTTTGAGGCTTATTTCAGCGGAAAGAAGGAACTGTTTGCCGGACTGGATATTGAGAAGCTGGAGAAGGACTGGGAAACGTATCCCATTCTGCATCTTGACTTGAACACGCGCAAGTATGACACGAAGGAAGCCCTGTTGGCCGAGCTGAACAAGAACCTTGAAGCATGGGAAACCGTGTATGGTGACAAGTTCAAAGACCGCGCCCCGGAGGAAAGGCTTTCGCATATTATAGAGTTCGCTTATAAGCAGACGGGTAAACGCGTTGTACTGCTTGTCGACGAATATGACAAACCGCTGTTGCAGACTATCGGCAATGCGGCCTTGCAGGATGAATACAGGAACATACTCAAGGCGTTTTATTCGGTTGTAAAAACTTATGACAAGTATATAAAGTTCGGTTTCTTCACAGGCGTTACGAAGTTCGGCAAGGTCAGCGTATTCAGTGACTTGAACAACCTTCAGGACATATCTATGGACAAACGCTACATCGATGTCTGCGGAATAACTGAGGAGGAGATTCACCGTTACTTTGAGGAACCGTTGCAGGAGCTTGCCAAGGCCAACGGCATGACATACGACGAGGCGGCGGCAAAGCTGAAAGAACAGTATGACGGCTATCACTTTGAATACGGAACGGAGGGAATATATAATCCGTTCAGTCTGCTTAACACCTTTGCCAAGCAGAGCTTCAAGGACTATTGGTTTGAGACGGGTACGCCGACGTTCCTCGTCCAGCTGTTGCAGGAACGCAAATATGTCCTGCCTGACCTTACGCACGAAATAATTTCAGACGACGTGCTCAACAGCATAGATTCGGCATCGCGCAACCCGATACCGCTGATTTACCAAAGCGGATACCTTACAATAAAAGGATATGACAGTCGTTTTAAACGGTACAGGCTTGGTTTCCCCAACAATGAAGTGGAGACGGGCTTCCTCAATTTCCTGCTGCCGTATTACACTCCAAATGGCGACAGGACGGAATTTGACATCAGCCACTTCGTAATCGATGTGGAGAGCGGCAATGCGGAGCAATTCATGCGCCGTCTGCAAGCCATGCTGGCCGACACTGACTATAAGATAGTCGGCGATGCGGAGTTGTATTTCCAGAACGCCCTTTACCTCATATTCAAAATCATGGGCTTCTATGTAGAGGTGGAACGCGCAACGAGCGACCGCCGCATGGATGTGCTGATAAAAACGTCTGATTATATCTACATCATCGAGTGCAAGCTTGACAAGTCGGCAGATGAAGCCCTGCGCCAGATAGAGGAAAACAACTACGCCGCCCCCTTCTTGATGGACAACCGCAAAGTTTACAAGATAGGCGTGAGCTTCTCAAGCAAAACGAGGGGAGTGGAAGAGTGGCGGATAACAAAATAATTATTTCATGTTAGGTCTGCATTTCTTCTGTCCTGTAGCAAAGTGGGTGTTCGCGATAATACTGGTGAACCATAGCCTTAAGGTTGTTCCACCTTGGTGATTGGTTGTAAGCATTGTGATAATGGGTAATCTACAGTTTAAGTTTAATAAAACTGTTTGTGATTTTTCTGTTTAAATATGAATAAATATTTCAAATGGCAACCAATGCATTAAGTCAACAAAAAAGAGACGATAAACGTACTGCTCTAATTAAGAGAAATATATTGGCTTCTTTTGGAATTAAAGGTTGGTCTGCGTTGATGCAATTTTTGCTTGTTCCTTTGACCCTCCATTGTTTAGGTGCATATGAAAACGGATTGTGGCTGACTATAAGTTCCATGTTGTTGTGGATAGACAACTTTGATGTCGGTTTAGGAAATGGTTTGAGAAACAAATTGGCTGAATATCTTGCACGTGATGAAATAGAGAACGCCCAAAAGGTCGTGTCTTCAACATTTTTTATGTTGATAATCTTGATTGTTCCTATATGTTTATTGTTGGTTGTTTTAATTTCTATGTCAAATGTTTACGGTTTCCTTAACGTTAATAATGAATTCGTAAACAACTTGCAGGATGTGCTGACACTTACTGTATTAATGGTAAGTGCAACTTTTATATTCAAGTTCATAGGAAATTTTTATTTGGGGGTACAGTTGCCAGCCGTGAATAATTTGTTAGTGGCCATTGGTCACACATTGACGGTTATAAGTATAGGAGCATTGTATTTGACTGGAAAAGGAACGTTGATGATTGTCGCCTTGGCCTATACTGTATCGCCTCTTATTGTATATGTATTTGGTTTTTTATTTACGTTTTATAGAAGGTATCCAAGGTTGCGCCCCAATTTTAGGTTGATAACCAAACAAATGGTGAAAGAGTTGTTGGAACTTGGCGTGAAGTTTTTTATCTTACAGATTGCAGGCATAGTTCTTTTCATGTCTTCCAACATTATTATTTCAAGGCTCTTTTCGCCTGAAATGGTTACTCCGTACCAAGTGTCATACAGGTATTTTAGTATTGTGTTGGTTGCTTTTACCGTTATTTGTGTGCCTTATTGGACGGCAACGACGGATGCGTACCAAAAGGGAGACAGGGATTGGATTTTGCGTTCAAACGCAACCCTTAATAAGATTGTTGCGCTCATGGCATTATTGTTGGCTATCATGGTCGTTTTGTCAGGACTGGTTTACCGGATATGGATAGGAAGCATTGTGACCGTTCCTTTTACCATGACATTGTTGATTGCCGTTTACGTATTTATATTGATGGTTAGCCAAAGGTATTCTTACATATTGAACGGCTTTGGTGCGCTTAATTTACAGCTTGTTACAACTATTCTTGCAGCGTTGTTGTTTATAACGCTTTCATCGGTATTTGGCGGATTTACCAAGGATATTAATTATTTATTCCTCTTGATGTGTCTTGTGAACTTACCTGGAGTAGTGGTGAATTTCATTCAATACCATAAAATATTGAATAATAAGGCATCTGGAATATGGCTAAAATAGAACCGTTGGATTTCTCGTGTTAATATAATTAAATAAAAATACAAAATGGATGATAATTCAAAAAATACAGTGAAGCAAATAGACTTTTATAAGATAATAAAAGTGATTTTTAAAAGTGGAAGGACATATCTGAAGGCATTGCCCGCAACCTTTGTTCTGTCTTGCTTGTTAATATTGTGCATTCCAAGATATTATCAATGTGATGTTTCGTTGGCTCCGGAATTGAGCAATACTTCAAGTTTGGGCAGTATGGCTGGCATAGCATCGTCGTTTGGTATTGATATTCCTGGTGGTTTGTCTTCGGAAGATGCAATATCACCAGAGTTGTACCCTGATTTAATGGGGTCTACAAATTTTGTCGTAAGTCTTTTCCCGATAGAGATAAAAACGGAAGAAGGTGGGCGAATGCCATATTATGAGTATCTTACGTCTTGGCAAAAACATCCATGGTGGACGGAGGCTTTAGGCGCAGTAAAGAACTTGTTTGCCGAAAAAGATACATCAACCTTTAAGGGAAAGGGTGACGTAACTCCTTTTAGGCTGTCAAAAGCGCAGCAAGACGTTGCCAAAATAATAGCAGGAAAGATTAAATGCAGCGTTGACAAAAAAACGGATGTGATAACCATTAGCGTCGAGGACCAAAATCCATTGGTTTGTGCTACTATTGCGGATTCCGTGAGGGTAAGGTTGCAGCAATTTATAACTAACTATAGAACGAACAAGGCGCGTAATGACCTGAAGAATACACAAAATCTTTATTTTGAGGCTAAGCGCGAATATGAAAAGGCCAGGCAGATATATGTGACTTTTTCTGACGCCAATCAAGACCTTGTTTTAGAGTCTTATCGCGCTAAGCAAAGCGACCTTGAAAATGAAATGCAGCTTCGATATAACATTTACAGTAACTTGGCAACACAGCTCCAAATGGCTCAGGCCAAGGTGCAGGAGCGTACACCGGCTTTCACTACGCTGAAATGTGCAACCGTCCCCATTAGGCCGGCAGGTCCGAAGCGAATGTTTTTTGTGGCAACGATGACTTTATTGGCCTTTTTTATAGTGACGGCGTATAAGTATGTGAAAACAAAGTAAATGCAATGGTCGTGCGTTTGTATTAGAGCTTGATGGCTTTTGTAATATTTGCGATATTGTTGATTGTTTGTTGCCTGTCTTTATGTGAAGATAGGATGCAACGGCATAACGGCACAATCTATATTGTGCTTACTGTTATATTGGTCTTATTGGCAGGTCTCAGGGAAGTTGGAGGAGACCGGGATTCCGAGAATTATGAATATTATTTTAGCCATTGTGATGACCCGACAATATCGTCATTTGCCGTTGAGTATTCATATCTTTTCTTGTCTCGCATTTGCCGTTTTATTTTTAATGATGTGCACTCAATATTCCTTTTATATGCATTTGTAGGCGTTTCATTAAAGATGGTAGCTATTCATAAGTTATCGCGTTATTGGTTCTTGCCGGTAGCAATGTATTTGGCAAACTATTATGTACTCCACGACCTGACGCAAATACGGGCTTCGATAGCTTCCGGGCTGTTTTTGTTCTCCATACCTTTTATCGGGCAGGGCCGTAGAAAAATGGCCTTGGGCTTGTTGGGGCTTGGTTGCCTGTTTCATTATTCAGCATTAGTATTGTTGCCGGTTGTCTTGTTGAGTAATAATGATATGGGTAAGAGAGAACGATTGATATGGGCAGCATTAGTTCCGTTAGGGTATTTAATGTATTTCCTTCAATTTAACGTCGTGACGTTTTTCTATATTCCATATATTTCTGACAAAATAGAGATTTATGAAAGTTTACGGGACAAAGGCTTGGTTGGCGACGAGATAAATGTTTTCTATTGGGCCTTTCTCCTTAAATGCCTCTTGTACTTCTGCGTCTTATACTTTTATGATATAATAAAAAAGGAGAATGAATATTTACCCTTGGTTTTAAAACTTATGGGTATTTCCATTTTTATATATCTATTTTTTGCCCAAATGCCGATATTGTCTTTTAGGTTGAGTGAATTATTCGGAATCGTAGAAATCATAATGTTTTCATACATTATATATATGGTAAGGCCTCAATGGGTTGGCAGAGTTATTGTTATCTGTATTTCCCTGACTTTATCATATCTTTATCTTGTGATAGAAGGGATATTGGAAAGTATGTAATTAGTGCATGACGACATTCTTATCTCGTTTTTTTATTTAGATGTGGGTGAAATGGATAGAAGTAAAGACATATTATTTGTATTGGTTATATATAAATGCAGGTTAGAAGATTCTGTTTCTTTTAAAACGCTGGTTGAGCAAAACGGGGAAATAGAAAATCTATTCGTATATGACAATACGCCCACGGTTCAGGACACATCTTTGCCTGTGGCAGCGTATGTTCATGATGCCGATAATGGAGGACTAAGTAGAGCCTATAATCGAGGCTGTAAGTTCGCCTGTGAAAATGGGTATAAATGGCTTTTATTATTAGACCAAGACACAGTTTTCCCAAAAAATGCACTTGATGCATACCGTAAGGCAATGGTTTCAAGTGAAAACTTAAACATGATAGTTCCACAGCACAAGGTGAGTAACGGTAAATACTTGTCCCCTACACGTTATTTCTTGAGAATGTCAGATTTGCAGGATACAGTGTGTACTGGACTTGTGAGTTTTTCTCAAGCGTCACCAATCAATAGCGGAATTCTTGTAAGCGCAGAGTCTTTTTGTAAGGTTGGCGGTTATGAAGAATCTGTTTGGTTGGATTTTTCGGATATATGTTTTATTGAAAAATATAAGAAGTTGTATCCGTTTTGTTATGTTCTTCCGGATGTTGTATGCTTCCAACAGTTTTCAATGCTTGAAACGGATAAGAAACGTGTTTTTAATCGATTTTGTATTTACCTGGAATGCGCTCGTAATTTTCCTCGCCATTCATTTGCGGACAGCATAATATTGGCAATAGCAACCTTACGGCCTACTTTGTCTCGTACAATTAAAGAACGGACTTTACGTTATATTAAAGCGTTTTTTGAGATTTATTTTTTTAATAAACAAATAAATAAAAGCGTATAATGATGGAGTGTAAAATCATTGTATTGATGTCAACATATAACGGGGAACGTTATTTGCGGGAACAGATAGACAGCATTTTGGCGCAGCGTGGCGTAAATGTATGTTTGTTGGTGCGCGATGACGGTTCCATCGATGGTACTTTGAATATTCTGAACGAGTATCAATCAGCCGGTAAACTTACGTTTTATACAGGCGCAAACCTCGGGCCGCAGCTGAGTTTCATGCATCTGTTGCAGCACGCAACTGACAGCGACTATTATGCATTTGCCGACCAAGACGATTATTGGATGGACGACAAACTCTTAAGTGCGATTAATAGCCTGAACGAAAAAGAGAATGTTCCGGCTCTTTATTTTTCTCAAACGCAGCTTGTAAACGAAAGGCTTGAGCCAATAAAAAGCGTCATAATAAATCCTTTAATGACGTTTGGCGAGGCTTTAATATATAAGTTTGTGGGCGGATGTACAATGGTGATGAACCATGAACTAAGGAAGGCAATATCTAATCGGTTGCCGTCACGGATGCCGATGCATGATATTTGGATTTATACCATGGCTATGGCGATAAACGCATTTGTCTATTTTGATAAAACGCCACATATTTTATATAGGCAACATGGGGACAACGCCGTAGGGCAGGGGCAGGGTTTCCTGTATGATTGGAAGTTAAGGCTGAAACGCCTTTTGTCGAATAGCAATGAGCGTTATACACAGGCAAAAGGATTGTTGGATTGCTATAAAAATATTATTCCAAAGGAAAATCTGAAGCTATTAACAACTTTTGTTGACGGAAAAAGCTCTTTTAGGAAACGGATGTCTATATTGCTTGATAATAGGTTCAGGTGTTCTGATACGACAACCCAAGTGCTTTTCTGGATAAACCTACTGCTGAACAAATATTAAAGTTAGTGGAAATGTCACCAAAAATAACAATAATAACCGTTTCATATAATAGTTCTTCAACCATTGAAACTACGATAAGGAGCGTAATTGAGCAAGATTACCCCAACAAGGAGTATATAATCATAGATGGAAAATCTATGGATGGCACTCAAAAAATAATAGAACGGTATAGGCAATATATTGATGTTTTCGTCTCTGAAAAAGATGAGGGGATAAGTGATGCGTTCAATAAGGGCATATTAAGGGCAACGGGAGATTTGATAGTTATGATTAATTCTGACGATTATCTTCTTCCTGACGTATTGACAAATGTGGCTGAACGATTTGACGGTACATCTGATTTGTACTGTGGAAATTTGTTGCTCTTTAATCCGGAAACGAAGTATAGTTGTGTTATAAGACCATCATTGAGGTTCCCGGTGATGCCTTTCTTTTGCCGTCCAGCTCATCAGGGAGTTTTTGTGACGAAAGAACTATATAGGAAGATAGGTACTTATGACCCCAAAATAAGGTATGCAATGGATTTGGACTTTCTTATGAGGGCAACACGAAATGGCGCTAAATTTAAGTATTTAGATATGAATGTTGCAGTGTTCCGTCTCGGAGGTGCAACAAGCGATAGTATATTAACGAAAAAGAAAGAATATATCTATATTGTCAGAAAAAACGGTGGAAATATATTTCAAGCATACTTTTATTATTGTTTTTTGGTTTTAACACAGACAATGAAGAAGGTGTTGAATGTAAAAAACTTGGATATAGTTCGACGTATAAGGTATAAACAAACAGCATTATAATCATGAAAATTTGTATATTGACTCCACGTTTTCCTATTCCTGAGAATGGTGGTGATGTATTGAGGATAAATCACATTGCACGTTATCTTAAATTGCAAGGTCATGAATTGCTACTTGTTTCATTTTATGAAAATAAAGTAGATATTGAAGAGGCTCGTAAGTTGTACGATGAGATTTTTCTTGTGAAGCATAAAAAAATTGCGTCATATATTTATTCTTTGATATTCCTTTTTATAGGAAAACCAATGCAGTGTGGTTATTATTATTCTAAGTCTTTTCAAAGAAAGTTCCGAAATGTAATAACTATGGAACGACCAGAAAGGTTTATTGCGCATTTATTACGCATGGCTCCATATTTAGAAAAAGAGGGTCTGTGTGCAGCGTCTACGGTGGAAATGACAGATGCGTTGTCGAGAACTTATACAATGACATCAAAAGCCAAGGGGAGTTTGTTGAAAAAGATAGTTTATTTTTTTGAGCGCAGTTTAATTCGGACTTATGAAAATCATGTTGTGAAAGTTTTTCCGAAGGTCGTTCTGGTATCTCAAACAGACATTGCTTATCTTAATAAGCGTGGATCGGCATTGTCGCTCGTGCTACATACGAATGGAGTAAGTTGTTCAGATGTTTTACCTGAAAAAATAAATCCTAATAAAATATGCTTTATTGGTAATATGAGGACGTTGCAGAATCAAGATGCTGTTCTTTGGTTCGTAAAAGACGTATTTCCGATAATATTAAAATATAATCCTAACGCTGTTTTTTATATTGTGGGAGCAGAACCTTCCCATGAAATATTGGCACTTGAAAACAAGAAGAATGTTATTGTAACAGGTTTTGTAGATAACTTGGCAGATGTAATATCTGATTCATGTGTCGCTGTTGCACCTATACGGATTGCAGCAGGGATACAAAATAAGGTTCTTGTTGCAATGGGTTGTGGGATACCTGTTATAATGACATCATTGATTTCAAGGGCTATACCGGAGCTAAAGGATAATGAGAATTGTTTTATCCGTGATGATAAAAATTCTTTTGCTCAAGTTTATATTGAAATAATGAAAAATGTAGAGTTGCGTAATAAAATAAGAAAAAATGGTTTTGATATGGTGCGAAAGTTTTATTCATGGAATGAAAAGTTGAGTGGTTATTAATTGGCATTTACATAGATGTGTATCATACGATATTGGGATTTTCTGTTTTCAAGTCGTATTTGTATTTTGGCTGTTTGTTCTTGCCCACTTATTCAATAAAGGTGATAAAGAAAAAGGTTGACAGTTGGAGATATGTACGCTCTTTGCGAAGAAAAGGATGATGTGAAAACGTCTGTCATCTGTCAGTTTTAGTCGTAAATTGTTGGCTAACAGTGTTTTGGAGGCTGACAGATGATGCCCGGCATCTTTCAGCCTCCAAAGTGTTGAATGTCGGTTGATAAGTGTTGTTGTGAAAGATAATGCAAACGAACGCAATGAAAACTTGTTTTCACATTGCCGAGTGCAGCTTATCTTCTGCAAAGATGGGAAGTGTTTAGGATGTTTTTGCAATATGAAAGGCGGTAGATTATGGCGCGTTTTGTGACTTTTTGCAATGCGAAAGGTTGTTTTTTGCAATGCGAAAGGTCGTTGATTGCACGCCGAAAGGTGGTCTTTTACGATGTAAGTGACGGTAAAATGTTTTTAAGGAAATACCTTCACACTGTCACATTGTGCATTAACTTATTGAAAATAAGCGGATTATGCTGTGACAGTGGATGTTGTTTACTGTCATGTTATTGGCAAAAAAATCAAATGACTATGACTCAGAACACCGGCTAAGCCGGTGTTTGTGGCGTTACCTGACGGCGGGCTGACAGTAAACAGTTTAACTGTCAGGAGCGTAATGCGCTGTATGCCAGCTGTTTACATCCTAATCCTGACAGATGACGTATTTTTTTTGAAAAACATGAATATTAGTGAGCATGTGGCGGATTATGTTTGGTGCTGGCCGAGGATTACAGAAGTTCTATTTCTTCCGCCGTAAGTCCAGTGGCTTGTGCTATGATTTCTGTCGCCACACCGAGCCGTTTCAGGTTGCCTGCATTTTTTATGCGCTCGGCTTGTTGGCCTTCCGCCATTCCTTTCTCCATGGCTTCACGCCGCGAACTGCTGATTTGCATCTTGGCGGTGCTCACCATGTCCCAGAAGCGGTCGTAGCCGAGGAGCTGTGCCTCGCTGAAGGCGGACTCTTCCAGCTGTGTGACGGCTTTGTTTATTTCGGGGTTCTCCAAGAGTTCTCCGGGCACTTCGCGTGTCTTCTCGTTTATTTCCGTGAGGTACCGCAGCCATAACACCTGCATCTTCTTGTCGCCGTAGTTTTTCGGTGTGAATTTCGGCAGTTCGATGAATATGAAGCGCAGTCCTTCGATTACCTCCTTCGTTTCAGCATCCTCGACGATGCGGAAGTCGTGATAGTAGCCGGGGCTATCGGAGAAGGTGTCGTTTACGAGGTTGAGCGAATATACCGGGTGCAGCAGGTCGTAGTCGCCTCCCTTGTCGAGCTGGCTGACGTATGCCTTCGATGCGTTGAACAGTACGCGCTGCTTGTATGCCGATGTCCACATCATCTGCATCTCCACGATGAACTGCCTCCCGGCCCTGTCACGGCAGCGCACGTCCACGATGCTGTCCTTGCGCAACGGGTTTTGCGGCACAAGTTCGGGGTTCAGGTATTCCACCCATGTTATTTCCTCGTCGGCCTTGTCAAACGGCAGCAGCGCGTTGAGGAAGCTGATTATGAGGTCGGGATGCTCGCCGAACACTTTTTTGAATGTGAGGTCGGCTTTTGGATTGAGGTATCTCATGATGACATTTTGTTCTTTACAAGTTCATCTTACAAAGATAATGTAAGTTTTTATGGTTTCATTCATGCTGTTGCGTTAAAAAACATGAATATGGCGTATTTTTCAAGGCGTTATTAACAAACGTAAGGGTTTTTGGCGTATATTTGCGAAAATTATTAAAAACTAATATCATGAAACAAATCATTATTTTGCTGCTTTTAATGGCGGTGTCGGTTTTTTCTTCTTGCGAGAAATTCAGCGATGACGAAGTTTTTGAAAACAAAGATGCCAACAGTACGTTGGTGATACGTACCCGTGCTGCGCAGGTAGAGGGCGCTGAAGGCACGGCGGAGATAAGTTATCCTGTGAACATTTATATATTTGAGTCAGACCGGTGTGTTGAAGTTATGCAGATTGCTTCTGAATCCGACGGCTTGTCGTTGAACTTGCCGGAAGGGCGTTATGACGTTTACGCCTTGGCCGGAACTGACGCGGAGGCGTATGAACTGCCGACAAAGGAGAATGCCACGAAGGATGCCGTTGTGGCTTTGAAAGACGGGCAGGGCCATGGTGACGTTATGACCGCTCACAATTCGGTGACGTTGGCGTATGGCGAGGAAAACACATTGACGCTTTCCCTTGAGCGCAAGGTGATGATGCTTGAGTCTGTGACAATCAACAATGTGCCTGCAAGCGTCACGGCGGTTGCGGTGTCGGTAAGTCCTCTGTATGAAAACATAAAGCTCGACGGCAGCTATTCGGGTGAAGAAGGTGAATATACGGCCGACCTGGTGCGTGAGGGCGAAAGCAATGTTTGGAAAAGTGCCAGTGCGGTTTATCTGCTGGAGGAGGCGGCTTCGGCCACAGTGAAAGTGTCGTTTACCGCGAACGGAAAGATGCACAGCTATTCTTATTTGTGCCCCAAAGAACTGAAGGCCAATTACAAGGTTATTATAAACGGAACATACAGCGGTGACGGAGTAAAGTTGAACGGCTCAATTACTGGTGTTGAATGGGCGGGAACTACAGACGTTACATTTACTTTTGACGAGACCGGCGAAAGCGAGACTGTTATACCCGGTGGTGAGGACGACGATCCGTCGGGTGGAGATGTCGTTACAGGAACAGTTCCTGAAGTCGGCAGCATGTATAAGGGTTGTTATGTGTTGATGAAAGACGAGGCGGAAAAGACCGTTTCGCTGATGTCGCCGAAATATTTGACGAACCTTGTTTTTGAAGAAGGCGACCAGGAATCGTTGAAAGCGGCAGTCGACGACGGAATTGAGCAACTTGCGGTTGCAGGCGTTACAGGCTGGAGATTGGCTAATGTGGAAGAGATGAATTATATGAGAACCAACCGTTCTGACATTGCGGATAAAATCTTTGCCTTAAAGTCCGGCGGCGAATACATTGACAACTTTGTATATGGTTCACAATTGTATTATTTTCTGAATGCAGAAGGGCTTATAAAATCAGGCAATTTGGGGAATGCGGCGGAAAACGATCCGGACTCAGATTCTTCATCGTTCATCCTCCGTGCCTTCACGACAGTCTCATATTCGGAATAAAAATCAGACTATAAAAACAATCCGTGGTGCCGGCATTTTATTAAAGTTGGCATCACGGTTGTTTTTTGTTATGCCTGATGCAGACATGGTGTTTTGTGGCAAGAAAGGCGTTTTTCTTGTGATATGGGGCTGTAAATAGATTTTTTTGTGTAAGTTTGCAAATTAAAAACATTTACGTTCGAGGATGGATGGCAATATCAGTCCCTTGTTGGGAATGTCTCTTTCAGAGTTGAAAGATGTGGCGAAAGCACTGGGCATGCCGCCTTTTACAGGCGGACAGATAGCCAAGTGGCTTTACACCAAGCATGTTGGTTCGATTGATGAAATGACCGACATCTCGAAACGGAACAGGGAAAAACTGAAAGAGCGGTACACCATCGGGTGCATGCCGCCGGCTGGCTGCCAAAGGTCGAAGGACGGGACGGTGAAATATCTTTTCCCTACGGCCGGTGGCAAGTATGTCGAGACTGTGTATATCCCCGACGACGACCGCGCCACGCTGTGCGTCTCGTCGCAGGTTGGATGCAAGATGAACTGCCTGTTCTGCCAAACCGGCAAGCAAGGCTTTGAAGGCAACCTTACGGCAAGCGACATACTGAACCAAATATACTCCCTGCCCGAACGCGACAAGCTTACCAACATAGTGTTCATGGGGCAGGGCGAGCCTATGGACAATCTTGACAATGTGCTGCGTTCCACCGAAATCCTGACAGCCGCGTGGGGGTATGCATGGAGTCCGAAGCGCATCACAGTGAGCAGCGTGGGTATTAAGGGCAAGCTAAGGCGCTTTATAGAGGAGAGCGAATGCCACTTGGCGATAAGCCTGCATTCGCCGCTCCATGAGCAGCGCGCAATGCTGATGCCTGCCGAGAAAGCAATGCCTATAAGCGAAGTGGTGGAGATGCTGCGCGGTTACGATTTCAGCCATCAACGCCGTCTTTCGTTCGAATATATAGTGTTCGGCGGTCTAAACGACTCGAAAGCCCACGCACGTGAGATTGTAAAGCTCCTTAACGGGCTTGACTGCCGCATCAACCTGATACGTTTCCATCAAATACCGGGTGTCGGTTTGCATGGTGCTGATGAGGAACGGATGACGGCTTTCCGCGATTATCTTACCGCTCACGGCTTGTTCACCACGATAAGGGCGAGCCGCGGACAGGACATATATGCCGCCTGCGGCCTTTTGAGTACGGCGGAGAAGGGAGCGCTCGGCGGATGACACGGACTTTTGCCATGTGCCTTTTTGTTGTGTCGGCCATGTTGTTGTGCGCCTGCGACGGGGCGGTGTCCATGCTTCCAAAGAGTGGCGGACGGCCTTACGAGGTGCTTGTGGTGGCTTCAGGCAATGTGGTGTCGCATCAGCTTGACAGCGTGTTGTCGCAAGACGTGGCAGGGCTTCCGCAGTCAGAGCCGATGTTTGATGTGTCGGTAACAGACAGTCTGCATTTCAACCAGGCGGCAAAGCTGGCACGCAATATAGTCATATTGACCGTAAATCCAGCCGTTTTCACATCTGTGAAAATCAGGTATGAAAAGAACGTGTGGGCGAAGCCGCAGATGGTGGCTTATGTCAACGCGCCTTCTGCTGCGGCGGTCGTGCAGGCTGCGCCATTGATAGGCCGCCGTCTGGCCGATTTGTTCACACGCGCGGAGATGAATGTGGAGATAGCCCGGCTTGCGGAAAGCAACAATGCGAAAGCCGCTGCGGCGGTGGATACCGTTCTCGGATGCAGCATCAGAATTCCGGCGGACATGAAATACGGCAAGAACGATGACGGCTTCTTGTGGTTCTCGGACAACGCTGCAAGCGGAATGCAGAACATCTGCGTCTATTCATATCCTGGCGACAGCCTCGACCCGGCAAGAGCCGTAGTGACGAGGGACAGCGTGATGAGGCGCGCCATCCCCGGCGAGCGTCGCGGAATGTATATGCGGACAGTGGGCGGCAGCGCAAGATGTACACTGTCAACGGAGAAAGGACGCACGCTGATGATTTGCCGCGGACTGTGGGAGATGCACGGCGACGCCATGGGCGGCCCGTTCGTGTCCCATTCCGTTGCAGATACGGCCAGGCGGCGCATCGTAGTGGCAGAGGCGTTTGTGTACGCCCCGGAAATGAAGAAACGCAACCTGATGCGGCAGGCGGAGGCGGCACTTTATACACTGAAAGTTAACGGAGGGGAGTGAAGGGCTGCGAACAAGAAACCGAAGGCATGATTGTATTGGCTGCTTCAACTCTCATAATTATATAAAAACAAAATATATGGAAAACGGAAAAATACGGGTGGCGATAACCCACGGAGACACTAACGGCATAGGTTATGAGATTATATTCAAGGCGTTCGCCGAACCGGCGATGCTCGAGTTGTGTACTCCAATAGTCTACGGTTCTCCGAAAGTTGCGGCATACCACCGCAACGCTTTGGGAGTACAGGCAAATTTTACAATAATCAATTCTGCGGAAGACGCTCACAGCGGCAAGCTGAACCTGCTTCCTGTGTTTGACGAAGAGGTAAAGGTTGAGCTTGGAAGCCCGTCGAAGGAGGCCGGCACGGCATCGCTCAAGGCCCTTGAGCGCGCTATGGACGATTATAAAAAAGAACTTTTCGACGTGCTTGTAACGGCTCCTATAAACAAGAACAACATACAGGGCTCCGACTTCAACTTCTGCGGACATACGGAATACCTTGAGCAGCGTGCAGGCGACGGCAAAAAG
>ERZ791741.759-NODE-759-length-28801-cov-3.727510_pt1 | contig 28801 bp, 16 predicted proteins | sample MGYA00510040_ERZ791741 | MGnify/ENA primary metagenome ERZ791741 (study PRJEB30046, sample SAMN00791960) | human gut metagenome | study: EMG produced TPA metagenomics assembly of the A metagenome-wide association study of gut microbiota in type 2... | reverse complement strand
GCCGGATGAGCGCAGCTGCGCAGCGCTGTTGGAAAGATTCAGCTTTGTAATTTTCCAGAGCTGCCCTTTTGTTGACGGAGTGTTGCGTGCAACTAGTTCCAGCTTGCCTAACCGCATATTGCCGTAGGTTAAATCATCGATAACCGCATTGATTGCGGGCCAGCCGCCTTGAATTTGAACCGGCTTGGATTTTTCTGCGGCGTCTCTTGCAGAGCTCGGGATGAAGAGTTTGGAAATATGCGCGATGAGCTCGGGTTCCTTGCCGTTTTGAGCTTTTTTCCATTCCAGATTGGCATTCATCTGATTGCTGTTGATCGTAATCAGCAGAGAATTCCCGACGGGTCGCCCTAAGAGCGAGAAGTTCGTTTGATTGAAATTGTCGATCTGCAGTTCGTCAATGTTAGCCTTGAGGAAGGCAATATCCGGCAGGACAACGGTTCCGGACGGTTTGGTATCCACTTTTAGATGATCAAAGACCGCCTGCCACGCCTTCGCCGAAACCAGCGGCGCCTTCAAGGAGATCGCATAGCCGTGAGACGGCAATGTCGGCAGACTGCGGTTGCCGATGGCAGCACGTTTGATGTCATTATTCTGCAGGATAAATTCCGAACTCAGGAATCCCTCAATCATGATTCTGAGATCCGTGGCCTTGTTGTCTGTGACGATATTGAGGTCCAGAGGTGCAGACAAAGATGCCGGTTTTTCCATAGGAGGCGGCAGCTTGCTCTCCAAGCCTGAAAGCGAGCTTTTAACGTTCACCGTGACCTTTGGGCCGACGGTTACATTGACTGTAAAGGGCGTGTTGCCGCTCAGATATTTGTCTGCGGCTTTGGCAAGCATCGGAACCGGAATAACCTGCGGCAATGCCTTAGCGGCGATGGTTCCGGAAGCAGAAACCTTAATATTGCCCTTATCGTCTGTGTCGAGCGTCGCTTTTACGGCATTGCCGAAACAATCGGCGGTAATGCCCGTGCTCGAAGCACCTTTGTCATTGAAGTTCACGAGGCCGGTGACATGAGTCAAATCCGGAATCGAGAAATCATTGAACTTAACTGCATTATCTTTAAGCGTAAAAGCGCCGGAAACAGCAACTTCACCCGGACCGTCAAGCGGGATCTTCAGTTCGAGAGTCAGATCTCCGTTGCCGGTGCCCTCGGCCTTCTTGAAAAGACCGCCGGTGTAGCCGTCAACCGGAGAAGTCTTCACGTAAGACAAGAAACCAGGGAGGGCGCCGGACGCCGCTGCGTCTACATCCAACCAAACGGTATCCGCAGAGAAGGCGGGAATGTCGACTTGTGCATGCGTAAGCTGTACACCTTTATAGGTCCCGCGGTTGGCACTAATGGCCATGCCGTCGCCTTCAAATTTGACTACGCCGCCGACTTTTTCAAAGAGCGGCCAAATCGCTCCGCGTTTCGGAGAAGCCTTTGGATTGTCCAGAATGTTCGGATAGACATCGAGAAGGACGTCCTCTGCATTAACGGATACCAGAAACTGATGTTCTTTAGATTCATGGAAGGGAAACTCGTGGAGCGGCCCCTTAAGAACGGCGTGGCCCCCGGTGGCTTTGCCCTCTAAAAGACCGTACCGCAGCCAGGTGATTGTGTCGTTGCCGACAACAAGCGGCATGTATTTCCAAACGGCAGGGACGTTTCCGCGTAAAACATCGGCTTTAAGGTCTGCGGTTCCGAGGGGAGTGTTGTCGGCGTTAGTGTACGTCCCATTGACCTTAACCGCAGCATCGGCGTTCTCAATCAGAACGTCTTTGAACTCGAGTGAAATGCCGTTAACGGTATTCCAAACCACGGTTCCTCCGATGCTGTCGAAATGGAAAGCGGCTGCTGGGAATAATCCTGGAAGAGCAACCGACGCGTCTTTTGTTGTGAGTACGGAGGTACCCACGCCATCTTTAAGGGTAATGTCGGCGCTGAGATTGATAAATCCCGGAAGCCACTGGGTATTGTCTTTGCCGGAGGCCCCGAAAGAGCAGAAATTACGCAGAGAAAGTTTGCCGTTGTAATGCTTGGGTTCGCTTGGCAGCCCCTGCCAATCTAAGTCCACATTAACGAGCGATCCTGAGAGCTTCCGCTCGGCGACGAAATCCTTGAAAGACTGAGGCAGCGGAAGCGACGGCAGCAAAGCAGTCATGCCCTGAAAAACTAAGCTGTTGGCATTGAAAGAACCGCCCGTGAATTCCTTGCCGTTACGGTCTAACTTCAGGCTCATATCCAGTGGAGGTAGTTTTTCTCCGGATTCCAGTTCAAAGGAGAAGTTTTCTGTCGACAGGCCGTAGGCCTTGTCCGACATATTTCCGGAAATCTTGCCCTTGACGAACTTCAGGCGCAGAGGTGCTAAGTCAGGCAGCTGGAGGTCGACATGAGACAGAGCTCCGATAAAACTTGCCGAGGACGGAGACCATTTCTCAAAGTTTGCCCACAGAGAGCCTGATCCTGTCCCTTTGTATTTGAAGGAGAAGTCAGGCAGCCATTTGGCCAGTTCGCCGAAATTTATAAAGTCAGTCTGCGCGTAGAGCTCCGCATCCCAGTCGGCGAGCTTAGACGGATTGAGCGCCGGGGTCTTAAAGAGCGCGCGAACGGTAATCGGAGAAGCGATCGCCGACGGGAGCGTCAGCGTAAAGGCCAGCTGCTTGTCCCGGGAGGAGCCGTTATAGGCGACGTTTACGTTCTTGATTTCAAGTGTTTTGTTGCTCTTCTGATCATGAATCAGAATCGTGCCGTCTTTGATTTCCAGAGACTTCTGCTTTAAAAGAAGCATGACGTCGGACGGCAGTTTCGTCGTCAGCGCATGCGTCTCTGTCTCGCCGGACATGAGTTTTTTGAGATTGACCTTTCTGCCCAATACGGAGAAGGACATCGGTGCCAGGCGGCGAACTTCGACTTTAGGGTTGTTTAACGTGACGGATTCGAAGATCGGAGTGAGGTTTGTTAAAGAACTAAGAGAAAGCTTTGCAGTAAGAGATTCAGCTGTGATCGGGTCTTTGCCCGGTTCGCCGAGTTCGATGTTTTTAAGCGTGATTTCGGGAGACAGCCCCTGCCAGTCGGTGTCGAGCGATCCGAACTGAACGGGAATGTCCAAAACATGAGAAATCTTGTTTTCGATCTTGGATTTATGTTCGTTCAGATAAGGTGCAAGGCAGTAGCGCGCTCCGAGCCATGCGGCGCCGAGTGCAAAGTAAAGGATGACTAAGAACCAAAGAATGGTCCTCCAGGCATACCCGAAAAAGCCTTTTTTAGGTTTTGTTGGTGTGGTTGATGTCTGTAGTTCGGAATTGTCCGTCATTTCCCGAATCCTTAAACTTTTTTCTGATCTTCTAAGTATCGCTCAATTTCCCATAAATAAACTCTAATATTGGAAGATAGACTCATTTTTAGCTTCCAAAAACAATATGTCTGCAGCACTCCAATCCTCCGATCTCCTTCCTAAAGTTCTCAGGCTTTCTCTCTCGGAAGTCCCTGAAGTCTCGGCGTATTTCAAAAACACACTCCGTTCCATGTTCGGAGAAGACGAAGATAAAGTTCGGTCTTATGTACAGGAAATCTCTCAGACGCCCTGGGCGCCGGAAAAAATGCGTGAGCGACTATCCGGTATCGAAGACGGCGAGGCGCTTAAGAGTGCAATGCGTCGTTTGCGCCGAGACGTGATGATGAATCTTGTCGCGCGCGATATTTCCGGCTTGGCGAATTTAGAAGAAGTCGTCACCGTGATGTCTGATTTAGCAGAGATCACGATCGACCGCACGGTTTCCGTCTATGCCAAAGAGCTGGCGAAGCGATTCGGCGTTCCGCGCTCGGAAACCGGTGTTCCTCAGGATCTGATTGTGATCGGCATGGGCAAGTTAGGCGGCCATGAACTGAATGTCTCAAGCGACATAGACCTGATTTTCTTCTACGACTGCGACGGCGAATGCGGACCGACGCCGGAATATCCGAATGTTCGCAAGATCATCAGCAATCAGGAGTTCTATGAGCGGCTCGCCAAGAAAGTCATTCCGGCTCTTTCCGAAATCACTTGGGAAGGCTTTGTGTTCCGCGTGGATATGCGTCTGCGTCCGAACGGAGATTCCGGTCCGATTGTGGGCTCAAGCGACATGCTCGAAGAGTACCTGATGACGCAGGGACGCGACTGGGAGCGCTTTGCATGGCTCAAGGGCCGTGTCGTTAACGGCCCGGTGTTTGCTTCTGAGGAAGACTTCAATATCCAAAAGAAAAACATCAACGATATTGTCCGCCCGTTCGTTTATCGGAAGTACCTGGATTTCGGGGCGATCAGTTCTCTTACCGACCTGCACGCAAAGATTCGTCTCTCGACGCAGAAACGTGCCTTGGAGAGCCTGAAAGAAGGTCAGAACATTAAGCTCGGCCGCGGCGGCATCCGAGAGATCGAGTTCATTGCACAGACCTTTCAGGTAATCCGCGGAGGACGCAATCCGTTTTTAAGAGAACGCTCTACGCTGAAAGCACTGCAGGCGCTCGCTTCCGAGAACATCCTCGCCAAAGACAAAGCCGAGATGCTCTCGAAGATTTATGTGTTCCTCCGCAATCTGGAGCATGCGCTTCAGTATGAGAACGATCAGCAGACGCAGCTTTTTGCCGCGGATCCCGAACACAGAAAGAGAATTGCGAGGATGCTGGGCTTTACTGTCGAAGACCTGCAGAAACAGATAGAGCTCTCGACAGAGTATGTAGCCGCCCGCTTTGATGAGATTTTCCAGACTAAAGAAGAGGTCGGCGAAGAAGACTGGCCGCTTGGCTGGGAAACCGGTTCCGCCGAAGCGCTGCCTGCTTTAGCAAAAGTACTAGAGCGTAACGGTTTTAAAGAAACCGAAGAGCTCTCCCAGCTCATCCTTAACCTGATGTCGCTGCGCGCCTTAAAGCTCATTAATGCCGGTGCCCGCCAGCGCATGATCACCCTGGTTAAGAATACGGTTGAAGGTAAAAATAAGCCGGAACATTTAAAACTGATTTCGCGGGAAGAGCTCTTACGCCGCTGCATCAAGTTCTATGAAGTTATTGCGGGACGCCCGACGTATGTTTCGCTGCTTCTACAGTACCCGCTGGCGGCGAAACGTTTGGGCGACGTACTTGGCTGCGGCAAGTGGGCGGCCGAGTATCTCAACCGCCATCCGCTTTTGCTGGACGAACTCTGGGACGAGCGACTTAGCCAGATTGACGACTACACGCCGGTGGATTTCTCTTCTTATATTGAGCGCACCCGGGCGCGGCTTGCGGATATTCCGGAAGACGATCAGGAAACTCGTATGAACCTCATCCGAGAAGTCCATCACGCTCGTTTGTTCCGACTGTTCTTAGCAGACATGGCTGGACGCCTGACGGTAGAACGATTGGCAGACCAGCTTTCGGCCCTGGCGGACGCGACGCTTGAAATCGTTATGGAAGAGGTCTGGAAGACGGTTCCCGGACGCCACATCGAGCGTCCTAAGTTTGCCATCGTGGCTTACGGCAAACTCGGCGGCAAAGAACTCGCCTACGCAAGCGACCTGGATTTGGTCTTCCTGTTTGAAGATGACGCTCAGGATGCAGAAAAGATCTACATGCGTTTCGCGCGTCGACTGATTAACTGGCTCACCGCCACAACCGGGTCCGGCGTTCTTTTTGACGTGGATATGCGTCTGCGTCCGAACGGAGAGTCCGGCATGCTGGTTTCTTCCGTGGACAGCTTTGAGAAGTATCAGAAAAACGAAGACGGCACAGGTGCTTGGCTCTGGGAGCATCAGGCCTTAACGCGTGCGCGGTACGCCGCCGGCGACCGAGACATCGGCGACAAGTTCGAAAAAATTCGCATCGAAATTCTCCGCCGCGAGCGAAATGCCGAGGAAACGAAGGCTGAAGTGCTCAAAATGCGGCAGCGTATGCACGACGGCCATCCCAACAAAACGGAGCTTTTTGATGTGAAGCATGACGAAGGCGGGATGGTGGATGTGGAGTTCATTGTCCAGTATCTTGTGCTTCAGTACTCTTCTAAGTTCCCGCAGCTCGTCAATAATTTCGGCAACATCAAGATGCTGGAGATGGCTTCTGACGCCGGATTGATTCCGAAAGACCTGGCGCTTGAAGTCTCGGCGATTTATCGTAAATATCGCCGCATCCAGCATGAGTTCCGACTGAACTCACCGAGTGTGCCGGTACGCGTTCCGAGAGAAGAGTTTGCGGAAGAGGCGCAAAAGGTTCGCGAGCTTTGGTCGCTCGTTTTTGGTCCGTCCGAAGGTCAGGAGGCCTAAAAGCGACCTAAGCTAAAAGGCAGTTTGAACCTGCTATGCCTATGAGTCTCGTTGCTTCCGAATACCGTGCTCCTTGGTGGCTGCCCGGCGGCCACCTGCAAACCATTGTGCCTGCCGAATTGTTTCCGAAGGCCAAGGTGATTTATCGCCGTGAGATTTGGAATACACCGGATGACGACATCATCGCCGTGGACTGGTCGACACCGGAACCCATTGATCCGAAGGCCCCGATCATGGTGCATATCCACGGACTGGAGGGATCCTCCAACAGTCACTATGCGCGAGCGCTGATGGCGCGCTGCGGCGAAGAGGGCGTCCGAGGCGTGGTGATTCACTACCGCGGCTGCGGCGGTGTCACTAATAAGAAACTTCGGGCGTATAACGCGGCAGATGCCGCAGAGCTGGATTGGGAGTTTGCACGGCTTCGAGAGCTCTATCCTGAGGCCCCGATCTATGCGATGGGCGTCTCGTTGGGCGCCAACAACCTGCTCTTCTGGGCCGGTACTCGAGGCGAGGACGCTGCAAAGCTGGTTTCCGGCATCGCTGCAGTCTGCGCGCCCCTCGATTTGCTGATCATGGGTAGGTCACCCGGTTTCGGGCCCATTGCATGTCATTCGTAAAGGCTTCAGCCGGATTTACGACTTAAATTTCATCTCGACGATGAAGAAAAAAGCGCTCGCAAAAGCCAAGCGTTTTCCGGGCGTGTTAGATGTCGAGAAAATTAAAAAGATTCGCTGGCTCTGGCAGTTTGACGATCTTTTTACGGCACCGATTTTCGGCTACAAGGACTACATGGACTACTGGACGAAATGTTCGAGCAAACCGCATTTAGGCGGCATCCGATTGCCGACACTGGTGCTTAATGCCAAGAACGATCCGATCGTGGGAAACGAAGTTTTACCGAAGATTCAAGAAGTTTCCAAATTTGTGACGTTAGAATATCCCGCTGAGGGCGGCCATTGCGGGTTCCCTCGCAAACCGAACGAAGGAAGCCTCGGATTTTTGCCGACACGCACCTTCGATTTCTGTTTCCGCGGCCGCTGATGTCTCTAATTTTCCCCCGGTATGTGCAGCCGGAAACGGAGTTGAAATGCCTTTAAGAAGTACCAAAGACTACTCAGTCGGAATCCTCTACTTCATCCTCTTTATCCTGACCATCCCGGCGATGAACTGGGTGGTGATGAATGTCGGTACGGTCTGTACTGCCGACGGCCCTTGCTTAATTCCGGTATGGCCCGGAATCATGGCCCCGAGCGGCGTGCTCATGGCCGGGGTAGCGCTGGTGCTTCGTGACGGACTGCAGGCCAAACTCGGTGTCCGCTGGTCGCTTTACGCCATCATTATCGGCGCAGCGCTCTCCGCACTTTTCTCCGAACCGTCCTTGGTCTTGGCTTCCGTGATGGCCTTCTTCTTCTCCGAACTCGCTGACTTGGTCGTCTACACGCCGATGCGTAAGAAATGGCCGGCTTGGGCCATTATGGCAAGCGGCTTAGTTGGCTCCATGGTCGACAGTGCCATCTTCCTTTCTCTGGCTTTCGGCTCTATTGAATTTATCTTCGGCCAGGTTCTGGGTAAGTTCTGGATGTCTCTTGCCGTAGCTCTGCTTATCGGGTATCTTCATAGCCGCCGCGCCAAAGCGGTTCAAGACGAAATCCTTTCCCGTTAAAAAGATATGACAGAAAAGAGCCCGAAGACCGCGGTACTCCTGATTAACCTCGGTTCCCCTGATGAACCGACCGCTTCGGCGCTCAAGCCTTATTTACGAGAATTTCTTTCCGACCGACGAGTCGTCGACTTAAATCCGATTTTTTGGCAGACGTTGCTGAATTTGGTTATTCTGCCTCGCCGCAGTCCCAAATCCGCAGCGCGCTACGCGCAGGTATGGATGAAAGAGGGCGCTCCGCTTAAGGTCTATACCGACCGGATCGCCGATAAGCTGCGTCAGCGTCTGCAGGAAAAAGCCATCGATGCGGACGTGTTTGTCGGCATGCGCTACGGCAATCCCTCCCAGGTCGAAGTCTTTAAAACCATCCACAATGAGCACGGTTTTGACCGTGTCTTATTGCTTCCGCTCTATCCGCAGTATTCGTCTTCCACGACGGCTTCCGTTTCCGATGCCGTCTCAAAGGCAATGCAGCAAATGAAAAGCCATCCAAAAGTGCGCTTCATTCGCGACTATCACACGCATCCGCTGTACATCAAGGCATTGGCCGATCAAATTCGCGATCAATGGGCAAAGGTCGGTCCGCTTGGCAAGAAGGGCCGATTGATGCTCTCCTTCCACGGCATGCCGGTTCGCTACTGCGAAGAAGGCGATCCTTACCCGAAACAAGTTCGCGAGACAACCGATCTGCTGATTCAAGAGCTCGGCGTAGATCCTTCTAAAGTAGTGCTTTCCTACCAATCCCGTTTTGGCAAGGAAGAATGGCTCAAACCTTATTCCGATGAGACGGCCCGTCATTTAGCTCGAGAAGGCGTGGAGCGGCTAGATGTTATCTGCCCGGGGTTTCATACCGACTGTTTGGAAACGATTGAAGAGATCGGCCTGGAACTCAAAGAGACTTGGCTTAAAGCCGGAGGCAAAGTCTTCCATTACATCCCTTGTTTGAATGATTCAGAGGCGTCGGTTTCCCTAGTTGAGAAGATTGTCGAAGAAGAACTGCTTCATTGGCCGGAATAAATTTGTTACCTTTTTCGTTAAGTTTAGCGAATAAGGGAAAACCCTTTGCATTTCAAGCAATAGGCGGGTATTTTTCGGCCAGGTCGTTTAATTTGCTACATAAATTCACTTCCTGATTTGCTTAATTCGGGTGACGTTACCTCTTGAAGCTGAGAGGTGTTCTCATAATGATGTTCATCGAAGGTTGAAAAAGGATCGGGCGACCCCATATCAACTATTAAAGGGCTCCGTTAGATCGGATCCTGATTTCTGAAAAAAAAACTTGAGGACAGTTAATGCAAGATAACGAATTAAAGAACGGACAGACCGTCTCACCTCAGGACGAAGCAGCCCAACAGGCTCCGGCAGATGCTCCGGAACTCCCGGACTTAGATTTATCTGCCGAATTAGCGAAAGCCCAGGCTAAGGCCGCGGAAAACTACGACCTTTATGTCAGAGCAGTCGCCGAAGCAGACAACACCCGCCGCCGCGCCTCTGAAGATGTTGCTAAAGCCCGTAAATTCGGCATTGAAAAATTTGCAGAATCCATGCTGCCGGTCGTAGACAGTATGGAAAAGGCGCTTGAGGCGTCTGCAAATGAAAAGGGGCCCCTCAAAGAAGGCCTTGAGATTACCTACCGTCAACTGCTGAGCGCACTGGAGCATAACGGGATGAAGTGTGAAAACCCTGTGGGTCTCAAATTTGATCCCAACACAATGCAGGCGATAACCATGGTGAAAGATCCTGCAGTCCAGCCAGGCTGCGTCGCAACAGTGTTTCAGCGCGGATGGAAAATTGCCGATCGAGTTCTTCGTCCGGCGATGGTGGCAGTCGCTCAATAAGACTTGTTTTTTCAGGAAACGACTCAATATAGAAACTTAACAGCAGGCAGCCCTTCTGCCGGCAAGTGAGGAAATTCAAAAATGGCAAAAATTATTGGTATTGACCTTGGAACAACAAACTCCGCAGTCGCGGTCGTTGAGGGTGACAAGGTTCGCGTGATCGAAAACAGCGAAGGTGCTCGCACCACACCTTCCGTCGTTGCATATCTTGAAAAAGAAGTGCTTGTCGGCGCTCCGGCAAAACGTCAGGCTGTTACGAATCCTGCCAACACGCTTTTCGCGATCAAGCGTTTGATCGGCCGTCGCTATGACGACAAAGAAGTTCAGAAAGACATCAAACTGATGCCTTACAAGATTATCAAGGCTGCCAACGGCGACGCCTGGGTTCAGGTTCTCGGTGACAAGGATCTGGCTCCGCAGCAGGTTTCTGCTGAAATTCTTCGTAAGATGAAGAAAACCGCCGAAGACTACCTCGGTGAAGAAGTTAAAGAAGCCGTTATTACTGTTCCGGCTTACTTCAATGACTCTCAGCGTCAGGCTACTAAGGACGCCGGTAAGATCGCCGGTTTGGATGTCCGCCGTATCATTAACGAACCGACAGCCGCTGCTTTGGCTTTCGGTCTTGATAAAGGCGGTAAGGGAGACCGTAAAATCGCTGTCTATGACTTGGGCGGCGGCACATTCGATATCTCCATCATCGACTTAGCCGATGTTGACGGTGAAAAACAGTTTGAAGTTCTGTCTACCAACGGTGACACATTCCTTGGCGGCGAAGACTTCGACCAGAGAATTGTTGACTACGTCATCAAAGAATTCAAGAAAGACACAGGCATTGACCTGAGCCAGGACGTTTTGGCTCTGCAGCGTTTGAAAGACGCCGCTGAAAAGGCCAAGATCGAACTGTCCAGCCGTCAGGAAACAGAAATCAACCTGCCTTACATCACTGCTGATGCAACAGGTCCGAAGCATCTGAACATCACACTGACACGTTCTAAGCTCGAAAGCCTCTGCGAAGATCTGATCGAAAGGACGATCGAACCTTGCCGCAAGGCCCTGAAGGACGCCAACGCTACTGTTGAAGATATCTCCGACGTCATCCTCGTCGGCGGTCAGACACGTATGCCGGCTGTTCAGGAAGCTGTTAAGGACTTCTTCAAGAAGGATCCGCGTAAGGACGTGAACCCGGATGAAGCAGTTGCTATGGGTGCTGCTATTCAGGGTGCCGTTCTGTCCGGTGACCGCAGCGACGTTCTTCTTCTCGACGTTACACCGCTTACCCTCGGTATCGAAACCCTGGGCGGCGTGATGACTCCGATGATCAAGCGCAACACCACGATCCCGACAAAGCACTCTCAGGTGTTCTCTACTGCCGAAGACAATCATGGTGTCTTGGAGGTTGATTTCCCCACCAACCACTTCCGGACATTAAGGTTTACCAGGGCGAACGTGAAATGGCAGCTGACAACAAACTGCTTGGCGAATTCAACCTTGAAGGCATCGCTCCTGCTCCGAGAGGACTGCCGCAGATCGAAGTGACATTCGATATCGACGCCAACGGTATTCTCCATGTTTCCGCTAAGGACAAGGCAACAGGCAAGGAAAACCAGATCACGATTAAGGCTAACTCCGGTTTGAGCGACGCCGACGTCGAAAGAATGGTTGCCGATGCTGAAGCCAACAAGGAAGAAGACCGCCGCCGTGCCGAACTGGCTCAGGCTCGCAACACGGCTGAATCCAGCATCCATCAGGTTCGTAAGACCCTGAAGGACCTCGGTGAAAAGGTTGACGGCGCTGACCGCGCTGCCTGCGAAACTGCGATTAACGACCTTGAAGAAGCCGTTAAGGGCGAAGACAAGGATCTGATCACAAAACGTACTGACGCTTTGATGGCTGCTGCTCAGAAGATCGGCGAAAAGCTGAATCAGCAGCAGGCACAGCCGGGTGCTCAGCAGGAAGCTCCCAAGTCTCAGAAGAAAGATGACGATGTCGTCGATGCCGACTTCAAAGAAGTCTAATTCTGAAACTTGTTAGACTGTAGCTAACGACAATGAGGCCGCTTCCGTAAGGTTGCGGCCTCATGGCGTAGATAAAGAGACGAAAATAAGGGTTTTTACCCTATAACCGAATTCCGTAAAGAATGGCTGACGAAGTAGATTTTGATTATTACGAGGTACTGGGAGTCTCCCGTACTGCTACTCAGGAAGAGATCAAGAAAGGTTATCGCCGTATGGCGATGAAGTATCACCCTGACCGCAATAAAGGGGACAAGCATGCCGAAGAAAAATTCAAACAAGTAGGCGAAGCCTATGAAGTGCTGAAGGATGAGCAGAAGCGCGCGGCTTATGACCGTTACGGCCGTTCTGCGTTCAACGGCGGAGCCGGAGGCCCCGGTGCCGGCGGATTCGGGGGGTTCGGAGGTTTTGATGCTTCTCAGTTCGGCGACATGGGCGATATTTTCTCCGAGATTTTCGGCGGAGGACACGCCCGCAGCTCCGGACAGAATAAGCAGATGTTCCGCGGTGAAGATCTGATTTATGACCTCGATATCACGCTTGAACAAGCCGCAGAAGGCTACAAGACAAAGATTAAGGTTCCCTCCTGGAGCAAGTGCACAGCCTGCGGCGGATCCGGTGCAGAAAAGGGCACGAAGGTAGAAACCTGCCCGACCTGTCACGGCAGCGGTTATGTCCGCGCCGGCGCCGGCTTCTTCCAGATTCAGCAGACCTGTCCGCGCTGCCACGGAACCGGCAAGTACATTCCTCATCCCTGCCACAAGTGCCACGGCACCGGTATGCAGGAAGAGAAGAAAGAACTCGAGATTACGATTCCCGCCGGTGTGGATGACGGCAACCGTATGCGTATTCCCGACCGCGGATCGCCCGGACAAAACGGCGGCCCCGCAGGCGATCTTTACATTCGCATTCGCATCAAGCCCCATGACATCTTTGAACGTGACGGGCAGGATCTGCACATGGAGATGCCCATGAGTTTTGTGACGGCGGCGCTCGGAGGTGAACTCGAAGTCCCGACGTTAACGGGCAAAGCCACATTGCGCATTCCCGAGGGGACTCAGTCCGGAAAGACCTTCCGCTTGAGAGGCCACGGCATCCGTAGTGTTCGCAATGCTGAGAAGGGCGACCTGTACGTTCATACCACTGTGGAGATTCCGGTAAATATGACGACTGAACAGAAGGACATCCTGAGACAGTTCGATGCGTCGATCAATCACAGCAAGAAAGATCATCACGCGCCGGAAAGAAAAAGTTTCTTCGAAAAGCTCGGCAAGCTCTTCAAGTAATTCGCCTCTGAATTAATAATTCAATCCCGATTTTGACTTACCCGTTGAAGTCGGGATTTTTTCATCATCAAAAAATTTTTGTGAAAAAGATTTGCAGACTAAATTCGATTCAGAACACCGAAATCATGGGTGAAATCAGGCTTTAGGTGTCTAAAACCTCCGTTGATCGATTTCCGTCCCAAGAGAGATATTAGGGCAACTATTCCTCTTTTGTAGACTATAGGACAAATACTGTGGAGCATGAGTTTACTTATGAGAAGGCCTTCGTTTGAGGTATTCTCACATTTGTCGACGAAAAAAAATACATAACACATCATGCTGAAACGAACAATCCTCAGCCTTATATGCATCTTAGGCCTCATATCCTGTTTAACCGCATGTAATGACAAAGAAGCAGTCAAGCAGAAAGTTCAAGCCATTCAAGTAACAACGCTTAAAGCCGAACCTACCACTCAGCCGTATGTGGCCGAAGTGTTCGGGCAGACGGAAGGTTCTAAAGCCGTGATTGTTTATCCTCAAGTGACTGGTCCCGTGCTGCAGCGGCACTATGCTGAAGGACAGAGCGTCAAACAAGGCGATGTGCTCTTTACGATTGATCCGGCACCTTTCGATGCCGCTAATCAGAGCGCAGAAGCGTCGGTTATTCAAGCGCAGGTGGAACTGAAACAGGCGGAGAGAGAAGCCAAGCGATTTGCAGCTTTGCGCAAAGTTAATGCTGTAAGCGAAAAAGAATATTCAGACCGCATCAGCGCCTTGGAGTCCTGTAAGGCAAATCTAGCGGCAGCAAAGGCTAAAGCGCTGCAAACCAAAATTCAACTTGATTACACGTCGGTTAAAGCGCCTGTGAGCGGAATTGCCGGCAGGTCTTTAATCAATCCCGGAACACTGGTAACCGCCAACAATTCGGCCTTAACCGATATTACACAGGATGATCAACTTAAGGCTCGCTTTTCTTTAAGCGATAATGATCTGCACGGATTCACGATCACCGAAGACTCTCCAGTGAGTGTGGTGCATGAGAAAACAGGCGTGGAAGTTCCTGCGCGCATTAATTTTGCCGCTACTCAAATCGATCCTCAGACGGGTACCCGTTCGCTAAGCGCGGAGATTGAACGTTCTGCTGAGCTGCTTCCGGGACAATACGTGACGATCCGTTTGACGCTCGGCACACAGAAGGGCGTTTATCTGATTCCTCAATCGGCGGTGCGCCAGCTGCCCGACGGAACTTACAGCGTCTATTTATACAAAGACGGTGTCGCGAGGGCTCAGTCTGTGACGGTGGGTCGCTGGTCAGGCAAAGATTGGATTATCACCTCCGGCCTCAAATCCGGAGATCTTGTGATCATTGATCAGATCCAGAAACTCAGAGACAAGGCCAAGGTGGCCTTAAACCAAGACAAGAAAACCGCTTCAAAGCCGACTGAAAAATAACTTGCGATAGGTGAACCGAAATGCTTTCTCAATTCTGTATTCGGCGACCGATTTTCGCATCTGTCCTGTCGATTTTGATCGTGATTGCGGGCCTGCTCGCAGGACGTGTCCTGCCGATGGGCCAATACCCTGACATCACGCCGCCAGTTGTTTTTATTTCTACTTCCTACGAAGGGGCCGACGCACAGACATTGGCTAAGACAGTTGCTGCGCCAATCGAGGATCAGCTCTCCGGTGTTGAAGGCCTGCTTTATTACGAAACTTCCATCCGTTCGAACGGAAATGTTCGTATTACCTGCACGTTCGAAGTCGGTACAAATCCGAACGACGCGATGCTGGAGATCAATAACCGCGTGCGATCTGCAGAAAGACGGTTGCCGGAAAGCGTTCGACAGAACGGCGTGAACGTCCGTAAGCGCAGCGAAGAAACGCTGATGATCGTGCCGTTTTATTCTCCGAATGGCACTCTAAAACCGATTCAGCTCGCTGACTACGTGAATCTGAACGTAGTGGATGCAATCAAACGCGTCCCCGGCGTCGGTGACGCAGACGTTTTCGGTAACGCACAAAGCGCGATGCGTATTTGGCTGAATCCGAAGAAAATGGCTCAGCTCGGCATTACGGCCATCGATGTGCGCAAAGCGATCGAAGAGCAGAACAATCAGTACGCTGCCGGTAAAGTCGGTACGTCTCCGACGACTGATGATCAGCAGCTGGTTTATACGATTCGCACAAAAGGTCAGTTGCTGACACCGGAAGAGTTCGGCAATATCACTGTCCGTTCGCGCGGTGCTGACGGTATTGTCCGCATTCACGACATTGCCCGGGTCGAAGTCGGAAACCGCAGTTATGAGGCATACAACCAATTAAACGATGTTCCGAGCGTTACGTTTGCTGTTTACCTGCAGACAGGCGCTAACGCCATGCAGACGGCTGTGGATGTCAAAAAGCGGCTTCAGGAGCTCTCCAAGAACTTCCCGGATGATATCGCTTATGTGATTACGGACGATAACTCAAGATTCGTTGAGGCCGCTTTGAATGAGGTTGTGCAGACTTTGCTGGAAGCCGGTCTCCTTGTGCTGTTGGTCGTATATCTCTTCCTGCAGAATTGGCGCGCGACGCTGATCCCGATGCTTGCTGTGCCGGTTTCCTTGATCGGTACCCTTGCAGGTCTATGGGCTCTGAATTTCTCTCTTAATACTTTGACGTTATTTGCGATGACGCTGGCCATCGGTATTGTGGTGGACGATGCGATCGTCGTGCTTGAAAACGTCGAACGTATTATGGAGACGGAAAAGCTCAACGCGTTCCAAGCCTCTCAGAAAGCCATGAAGGAAGTGGCGGGAGCTTTGGTTGCCATTGTGCTGGTGCTGAGTACGGTATTTACGCCGGTAGCGTTCTTAGGCGGTATTGCCGGCGAGCTGTATCGTCAGTTCGCTGTAACCATCGGTGTTTCCGTGGTGTTATCCGGTTTCGTAGCTCTGACGCTGACACCGGCCTTGTGCGCGATTTTGCTCAGACATAAGAGCAAACCATTCAAGATCTTTCAGCTCTTTAACGACGGCTTTGAGCGTTTCAAACTGAACTACATCAAAGGTGTGTCCTTTAATCTTCGCCATCGCTGGTTTACGGCCGCGATTCTCGTCGCCGTCACTGTCGGATGCTGGGAATTCCTTCAGATCGTTCCGACGTCTTTCGTTCCTCGCGAAGACCAAGGCATTCTGCGTGTTGCGATCCAGCTGCCGGAAGGCGCGACATTGAACCGAACCGGTGTGGTGGTGACAGACTTAAGCCGAGAGATTCGCAAGATACCTGAGGTTGAGAACGTTACAGCTCTTGTGGCTAACGATACGATCGCAAACGATACGAAATCCAATGCCGCTTCCCTGATTGTTCAGTTAAAACCCTGGGATCAGAGAACGCGCAGTGCAGAAACGATTCGCCGTCAGCTTCAAACGCTGGTGAACGCACGCACGGATGCCGTGGGTCAGGCTGTGAATCCGGCGCCGATCCGCGGCCTGGGTCGTGCCGGCGGTTTGGACTTCTATATTCAATCCCGAGAATCGGACAATCCGCTTGAACTGCAGCAAGTGGCCGAAGATTTCCGACAGCGTTTGGTTGCAAAACCTGAAATCAGTTCGGCCCGCTCGATGATTCAGGCGGATGCACCTCAGCTCTACCTTACGGTTGATGAGGCTAAGGCTCTGGCAATGGACGTGGCTATTTCGGACGTTTATGACACGCTCGGATATTTCATGGGCGGCAAGTACGTCAACGACTTTACGCGTATTGGAAAAATCTTCCGCGTCATTATTCAAGCCGATGCTCCGTACCGCATGACACCGGAATCCTTAGGTGAGCTTTATGTCCGTTCTGATACCGGGAAGATGGTGCCTCTTTCGACGTTGGCCCATGTGGAACGCACTTCAGGCCCGGAATCGTTGAAACGAGAAAACGGTTTCTTGGCTGCGTCTATGAACGTTAATGCGGCGCAGGGCTATTCCACCGGTGACGTGATTCAGGCTGTGGATGCCGAGAGCCAATATCTGCCGAGCGGCTACTACGTTGACTGGACGGGGCAGGCCTTCCATGAAAAACGTATCGGAAGTTCTTCGGCCGCTGCGTTTGCCTTCGGCTTGATCATTGTGTTCCTGATTCTTGCCGCACAGTTCGAGCGCTGGTCGCTTCCGATTGCCGTTGTAATGGCAGTGCCTTACTCCGTGCTGGGTGCGCTTGTAGCGACGTATTTCCGCGGTTTCTCGAACGATATTTACTTCCAGATCGGCTTGCTTGTGCTGATCGGTCTGACGGCTAAGAACGCCATTTTGATTGTGGAGTTTGCAGCCCAAAAGATGGAAGAAGGAATGGAGGCAAGGCAAGCCGCGCTCGAGGCTGCAAAACTCCGTCTTCGTCCGATTGTGATGACCTCAATGGCCTTCATCTTGGGCGTTATTCCGCTCGCAACAGCGACCGGCGCGGGTGCCGCAGCTCGTCAGTCCATGGGTACAGGTGTTTTGGGCGGCATGCTGGCAGCCACGTTCATCACAACTTTCTTTATTCCAGTCTTCTTTACGTGGTTTGTTTCGAAGAAGATTAAGGCTCGTCGATGATTGATTAGGAGACAGCTGCCCGGTTTTTTAAGAAAAGGGCAGCTGCTTTTGATTCTTAAAAGTTCACCCAGTTCCTTTACCAAAGCAGGAAATTTTTGTACTCCAAATTGACAAAATCAACGATTCTTAAGAATTTTTTTACTTGTTCGGAAGGCTTTTTTGAATGGATAACACCAAAAGGCAGTGTTTCGTTGATGTCTAAAGGGACGGCTTTGATTAAGGGGTGTGAGAATACCCAGGATTCGGTTGCGAGAAGGAAATAATTTGAACTTCCACAACGATTCAGAACATCCATCGTTAAAAAATCATAGTATTCCTTTTCAATCCTTTCGTCATGGATAAAAATTTCTTTAACTTTGTCGTAGCCTCGCATCCAGTCATCGGATCTTAATAAGAGTTTATACCCCCCCCCGATAACTTGTAGCTTGAACCACTTCATCGATTGATATTTTTTCTTTTTGAGCAAGCCGATGGTTTGAAGACATACAGATACTGAGTTGTAGGTCTCTTAGTTTTAGTGCACTACAGTTTCTTTTCGCTAAAAAGTCCTCATCGTAAGTAGCGACGACAATGTCGACTTGGCCCTCGTTTCCTAAGTGTGTCAGCATGTTCCAAACAACGACTTTTTCATTTTCAAAAGGCACAAGCTGAATTCTTAACTCCGGATATTGCTTAGAAGCGATTGGCCAAACTTGTCCTAAAAATTTAGTAGGTGTTAGAGGAGATAAAGCAATTCGGACAAGATTTCCTTCGTTTTTTTCAATTTTTTTTGCTCTTTTAATGGACTCTTTAGAAAAAGATAAAAGGTACTTAGCGTCTTTATAGATGGATTTTCCTGCCGGAGTTAATCGCATGCCTGCAGGACTTCTATCAAATAGCTTAACTCCAAGTCTTTCCTCAAAAGTTGTGATTTGTTTAAAGACGGCCTGAGGACTTTTTCCAAGATGTAGCCCTGCTTGCGAAAAGCTTCCGGATTCCGCAACAGAAATGAATATTGGTAAATTGGAATCTAACATTTAATCTATAACGTATTATTTAAATTATTAAAATATCAACAAATAATATTTATAAAGAAATTAAATTAAATTTACTTCTCATTTATATTATTAATTTTTAAATTTATTAAAGAATGATAGCATCAGGAATCTAGATTTTGCTAATGGAATAAGATTCAATAAAAACAAATAGTTATATTTTCAAATAAATTTAAACGAAAATATTTAAACATATTAACCAAATAGTTTAAATAGACGTTATTTTTAATATTTTTATAAGCATTTCTCCTCTTGTGGTTATTTACAAAATGTTAAAAACTAAAAATAGAGGTTTTACCTCGGTGCTCAATAAAAGTGAGGAGCAATTTTATTTGAGCAAGACCTTAAATTCCATTTTTATGGAAACCTTAGGAGAAATGTAATGAATAAAGCATTTAAGTCAATTTGGAGTGATGCAAGGCAATCTTTTGTCACGACCAGTGAGATTCAATGTTCTCACGGCAAAAGATCAAAGACATCAGTAAGTCTTGGTGTTGCAGCAGTACTTTTAGCGGCTGGAGGTTTAGCTTCTGCAGCTTACGTAGAGACCGGTGTACTGGGTGACAAGGCATCCTGGGAGACTGCTGAATATAACTATAACTGGGGCTTAGGCGCAATGAATGCATCTTCCGCTTACGCTCTTGGTTTTTACGGACAAAACACAACAACCGGTGTGATGGATTCGGGAGCTTGGTTAGGTAACCCTGATTTAGATTCTCCGCGCATTACGGCTACGCACGTAACAGGAGTATATGGTTCCACGGGAAATCGTTATCCTCAAAGTATATACGCAACCATACAAAAAGGAGTTACGCCAACAGCCGGAGAGGGACAGCCTTTCACCGAAGGTGAGGAATTTGATGTAAAAGGGGATTACACATTAGGGTTAAACGACGCTCATGGTACTCAAGTTACAGGGGTGATTGGCGCTGAGAGAAACGGAGAGTACGGCCATGGTGTTGCCTTTAAGGCGGATGTAGTCGTCGGGAACACGGGGGCAACCGACAACAATAATTACGGTCCATTCCAGGATTATAACTATTACTTTAAAGGGTATAAGGCCTTAGCGGATGCGGTTAATGCCGGTAACGGAGAATATCGTGGAGGTATGGTTAATAACTCTTATGGAACTAACACTAAAATCTATAGTTCAGGAGGACATAGACTTACGCCAGATGAGATGTCGGACTTGTTAGCCGGCAACGGAAGTTATGAGAGAGCTGCTGCGGCATACTCTGTGACCTTCTCCGGTGACTATAGTTTTTTGGGCTTAGATGATGTACCAGGCGCAGACCAGTACTCGGCTAACCCATCCGCATTTGAGTGGGAGTATATGTACTTCAAGCTCAAATATGGAGATAAACCCAGCTTTTTGGATGGCGCTTATGATGCCGTGAAGGGAACGAATGTAATTCTATCCTGGGCCGCTGGTAACCAGGATCGAGGAACTCCTTATTTGAAGGGCTTATATCCGTATTTCCATCCCGAAGCAGAAAAAAATTGGTTGAATGCCGTGGGTGTCATGCAGACCCGTGGTGATAATGACCAGTACATGCAAGCTACTTATTGCAAGGCAGGTCTTGCTAAATGGTGGTCAATGGCCGGTCCGACTGCGTATCCGGGTATAGGAACTACGTATGTTACAAACCAATTGGAGGACGGAAGAGTCACAACTACAGGATTCAACGGCACTTCGGCCTCTGATCCCCAAATTTCGGGTGCCTTTACGGTTCTTCAGTCCCGTTATCCGAGCATGACTGCGATACAAGTTAAAGACGTCATGTATACAACAGCAAGCCATATCGGAGCAAATGGTCAGCCTTTTACTAATTGGACAGCCGCAGAAGGCACGCCTGATGTTATTTATGGCTGGGGTATGCCTGATCTTGAAAAGGGAATGTATGGTCCTGGCCAGTTCTTAGATCATTTTGAATATCGTTTGGCAGAACCGCTTGATGTTTGGAGCAATGATATCACTGAGGCCGGCCTCCAGCAGAGGGAAAAAGAAGACAAAGCCTGGATGGCCGCGACTAAGAATGGGACAGACCCCGACGCAGGCGGAGAGTACACGCTTGGGGATGATATCGTTGTTTTAGACGGAAATCTCGACTTCTACGATAACGCTGTCAGCCCCGAGCAGGCAAAGAAATGGAGAGCAGAGTATTACGCTGCTAGAGCAGCTTATATCCAGAATAAAATCGACAATAACCTTTACAAGGGCGCTTTGATTAAATCTGGTCAGGGCACTTTGGTTATGACGGGTAACAATAGTTATACCGGTGGTACAGAGGTTAAAGAAGGTTCATTATTCGGTTTCACGGAATCCTTTGGCTCTGCAGACGTGAATGTTAATGGAGGTACATTTGGTATATTGGCTACTTTCAACGACAACTTTACCCAGAAGGGACAGCTCAACTCTCTCGTTGGAGTTGCAAGAGCTCCTGTACAGAAAGCGAATGTCGTAGTCAATAACGGTGGTACGTATGCAATTGTTGCGGATCAAGATGTCCAAGTTGGCAACCTAACTTTTAATCCTGGTTCCAAGGTTACCGTTACATCTTTGACCGATAACGCGTTTGAAAAGGCTTACGACGGCATTGATCAAGTCGGAACCGTTACGGCTGACAAGATTGAAGGCTTCAACGAAAACGCTGTTGTGACTCCTGACTTTGCCTTAGTTGACCATACCGTAACGCTTGACGGAAATACCCTTACAGGGGTCCTGACCAAGAACGATAAGACTTTAGCTGACTACGCAGCTAACAGCAATGGCGTAGCAGTAGCGAATGCTTTGATGGCCGACGATGCGCTTCTGGCTGGTTTGACTGATGCGACTAAGGATGAGGCAAGAAATACGCTCAACTCTTTAGGTAATGACATTCATGTGACAGCCAATGCAATGACGATCGCTAATGGTCAGTCGCTGGTTCGTGCAATTAAGGATCAGGCAATTGGAATTGACGGAGCTGCTCGTGTAGCAGATGTCGATGGCGGACGTGCTCGCCTGTGGCTCTCTGCTGTTGGCAATTGGTCCAAGATGGATCGTGCCGGAGCCTCTAAGTTGAAAGCTGACTTCTACACAGGATTGGTTGGCTTAGAAGCTGACATCAATGCCAATAATAAAGTTGGGATCTTCTTCGGTGCAGGTAAAACAAAGTTCAAAGGCGGTCATGACGGAAAGATTGACTCCGACGATCTCCATTTTGGCATCTACGGTCAGTCCAAGTTTGAGCCGGTGCGTTTGAATTACGGTTTTGCTTATACACATCAGGACCGCGATGCAAACAGCGCTCTCTTCTATAAGAACCAAGCTTTCGCGGCCTCTCCGAGCTACAACGCCAAACTTGCTCAGATCTTCGGCGAAGTTGCATACACCGGACTGAATTTTGGTACCGTCAATGTTGAACCGTATGTTGGTTTAGCTTGGATGCATCTCTCTGCCGACGACTTCAGCAATGACTACGTAGGCGGTAAGGTCCGTACTAAGTTTGATAGTCAGAACCTTGCTGTCTCGAATCTTGGTGCTCGCGTCAAGGTTCCGTTTGAAGTGGGTCCGGCTAAGTTCAAAGCAGTTGCAGACGTGAATTGGACACAGTACATGGGCGATACCCGTGGTAAATCCACGCTTAAGTTCGGCAACGGAGCTTCGGCGAAGATTAAGAGTGAAAAACTCTCTGCAGTCGCTGCTGTAGGTCTGGGACTTGAAGCTCAGTTAGGTAAGAGAGCTTCTCTGGGTGTCTCTTACTACGGTGCTTACGGCAGCAAGATTAAGTCCAATGGCGTCGGTGCGACATTCAAACTTGCTTTCTAAACAATCATTTTTCTCCCTGGGTGGTAGGAGCTTCATCTAATGAAGCTCCTAGCGGCAGAGTGCGTTCCATACCTAGCGCACTCTGCTGCATCACCAACCTCAATCCCAAATTAATAGGGAAAATTTTATGAGTATCATGGTTATTCTTCAGATCGTCGTCCTCTTGGGCGCGATCTTCATCGGCGTGCGGCTGGGCGGCATCGGTATCGGTTATGCGGGCGGCGCAGGCGTGCTGGTTCTCGGTCTTTGTCTGGGCATGAAGCCGGGCAACATCCCTTGGGACGTGATCCTGATCATCGCTTCTGTAATTGCTGCTATTTCTGCAATGCAACTTGCAGGCGGTCTTCAGTATCTTGTTTACATTGCTGAGAAAATTCTCTACAAGAACCCGAAATACATTAATTACCTCGCTCCGATTGTTACTTATGTCCTGACAATTTTCGCAGGTACAGGCCACACAGCTTTCTCAATGATTCCGGTTATTGTTGAAGTTGCCAAAGGCGAAAACATTCGTCCGTCTGTTCCGCTCTCTATCGCAGTGGTTGCTTCTCAGATTGCGATTACTGCGTCCCCGGTTTCTGCAGCTGTTATTTACATGACAGGCGTATTGGAACCATTCGGATGGAGCTATCCGGCTCTTCTCGGCGTTTGGCTTTTGACAACCTTCTTAGGCTGCATGATTACAGCCTTCATCATGACTCACATTTCTAAGATGGATCTTGCCAGCGATCCGATCTATCAGGAACGTTTGAAAGAAGGCTTGGTCAAGCCTCCGGTTGGCCTTAAAGATATGACGATTACTCCGTCTGCCAAGCTTTCTGTTTGGATCTTCTTGATCGGCGTCTTGTGCGTTGTCTTCTATGCTTCTGCTATTTCTCCGGCTGTTGGCTTGATTAAACCGGTCATCGTTCCTCGCGATGCGGCGATTATGAGTTTGATGCTTGCTGTCGGTGCTCTTATTACCGTTTTATGCAAGGTTAATCTCGGAGATGTAGCCGGAACATCTGTGTTTAAGTCCGGCATGGTTGCCTGCATCTGCGTTCTTGGTGTTGCTTGGCTCGGTGATACTTTCGTCTCCGGCCATACAAAGGAAATCAAAGATTTTGCAGCTCAAACAATCAGCCAGTATCCGGCACTGCTTGCGGTTGTATTCTTTTTAGCAGCGATGCTTTTGTACTCTCAGGCGGCTACAGCTAAAGCAATCACTCCGACAGTAGTTGCAGCATTAGGTATTACAGCCGCCAATCCGGACAACTCTTACATGCTTGTCGCATGCTTCGCAGCTGTGTCTGCTCTGTTTGTTCTCCCGACTTATCCGACATTGCTCGGAGCAGTCCAGATGGACGACACGGGTACAACTCGTATCGGTAAATGGGTCTTCAATCACTCCTTCTTTATCCCAGGCGTTCTGGCAATTTTCTTCTCAGTTGCCCTCGGATTTGTAGTGTGTGGATTTGTTTAACCTGAAAGAAGGGAAAGAGGGGTCAGCCCCTCTTTCCAAAGCTGAGGAGGTCCGGCATGAGCGCGGTTTTTCTTTGGCTGTGCAAGGCAGGGATGATTCTTTACGTTTTTACCATGCTGGTGCTTACCATCGGTTACTGCTCTGTCAGCATCTATCGCAAATATTTTGATAATAAATAATTAACTCCCTAAATCCTCTTGTTGTCCTCTCATTGAACTTAAAAATTCTTTGAGGTTTTGGCAAAGGCTGGAATGTCCGAGGGCTTCCAAACCTTTGCCTTTTCTTTTGTTTCTTAAAGGAGGAATAGATTCAAAAATAATGACGTTCTTGCCATTGGCTAGGAATTTCTGCAGTCAATCAATGGTAAATAAGAAAAGCCGCAGCGAAATCCGAAATCATCGGATCTGACTGCGGCCTGTTTTGGCTAATGCTTCAAATAGCGATTATTTGATGTATTGATCTTCCCACTTAGCCATGGTGCCGTTGGCCTTGATGGTCTTCATCCAGTCGTTTACGGCAGCTTCAAGTTTTGGGTAACCCTGTTTCATCAGAACGCCGAAGTGGTTTTCTGTGAAGGGTTTGTCGACTAAAGGAGCAGCAACTTTAGGATTGTCCTTGGCGTAGCGGCGAGCTTCCATCGTTTCGGTGATCATTACATCGGCTTTGCCTTCACCGACCAAGCCCGGAATCTCGGCGTTGTGCTCATGCATCATGAGCTGAGCTTTCGGAGTCATTTCCTTGGCAAACTTTTCGTTTGTGCCGCCCGGGTTGTACATGACACGAACAGTCGGCTGGTTGACGTCGTTCAATTCTTTGAACTGACCGGCCTTGTTCTTAGTGACGAGAATCGTCTTGCCAAAGGTGAGATAACCGTCGGACATGGTCATGACTTTCTTACGAGCGTCTGTGACGGTAATGCCGCTCATGGCAACGTCAAACTTATCGGCCATCGTGTCGGCCTGCAAGGTCTTCCAAGTTGTCGGAACATATTTGAGTTTGACGCCGAGGTACTTAGCCAGGGACTGTGCCATTTCTGCGTCAAAGCCTTCGTATTTCCCGGTTTCTTTGTTGAGGTAGCTCATCGGCTTGTAATCGCCGGTAGAACCGACTAAGAGTTCGCCGGAGGCCTTAATTTGTTCTAAGGAGCGGGCTTCTGCCATGCTGGCAAATGCAGCAGTCACAGCAGCTAAGGATAAAACCAAAATGGAAGTGACAAGTTTTCCGTGCTTCATTTTTATAAGTTCTCCTAAACGAGGTTTGATCGACTCAGTATACGACTCAAAACCATCTAAAACAAAAATAAATCCCATTCTTTTAAAAGATTTCGCAAATATTTCCCGTTTTATTTGCGGCGAGTGGGAACGCAAAGCCTTTTAATTTCAAGGCTTAAAAGTATTAAGGTCTTCTTCAGACATTATTTTAGCAAAATATCTGAATAATCAAATAAATGCCATTCTTTACAATAAGAAGCATGCAAAGAATTACCCCATCTGAGACGCTCAATGATCTGCAGCATAAGGCCGCTCGGCTGGTCTTCAATGGTGAGTCGTTTTTGAGTCCGAGGATGGATGAAGCTGATTCGGCCGCAGTGGAGAAGGAGACGATCTCCGCCGAAATACTCCGCAAGAGCGCGGTTCAGAGGCCCTTTGCCGTAAGTCGCATCTCCGATGATCGGATGTGCGAGATGTTTGAGATGTCGTCTCAGCTGATGACGCCTGCCGGTAGCGAGTTCTAGAAGAACTAAGGAGAGGCGGGTGGTATCAAATTTTCCCGAAGGAACGGGTACCTCGGCTTCTGCCAATTTATGAAGATAAGAGAGCGCGTCTTGAGCTTCTGTCTTCTGAACTCTCAGGTAGGGATCAACCGGGGGCTTTAGTGCATGGCGGATTTCAATATCTTCCGGTGTCCAGCCGCGTGCGACTGCGTAGTAGCGTTTATGGAAAGTTTCATGAGTTTGCTGACTAAGCGCCGAAACGATTTCGCTGTTAAGGCCGAATAACAAAACGCCCGAAGTGCCGCGGTCAAGACGGTAGACAGGATTCACGCGGCGTCCGATTTGATCGCGCAGAAGCTGCAGAGCAAATTCAGTGTCGCCGTTCGCAATCTCCGTTCGATGTGTCAGCATCTTTTCTGGCTTTGAGACGGCGACAAGATCATCATCTTGATAGAGGATTTTCAATACGGTCATGAGCGGGCAGTTCGGCAGACAGGAGTGCCGGAGGAAATAGGCAAAAAATAAGGACTCGATTCTAGCGAACCGAGTCCTAAGAAGAAAGATGAAACTAAAGCACTAAGTTAGCCGCGGATCAGGAAGATTCCGATGATGACCCACAGCAGGAGGAAGACGGTATCGATGCTCATCAGAACGATCGGTGTCCAGCCGACTTCCTTAAGTTTGCCCAAAGAAGTCTTTAAGCCTAGGGCGGAAATGGAGATCAAAATGAACAGTCTGGAGATTTCGCCGAGTGTGTTGGAGACATTCGTCGGAATAATTCCAGTGCAGTTCAAAGCGGCCAGAGCGATGAAGCCGAGCAGGAACATCGGAATGTTCTTGTACCAGGGCTTGGCTTTCTCTTCTTCAGTGCGATGTGCCTTAGAGGAAAAGACAAACATGAAGATGATGAGGATCGGGATCAGAAGAGCGACACGAATCATCTTCGTCAAGCTCGCGATTTCCAGTGCGTCCGGGCCGATCATGGCGCCGGCGCCCACGACCTGTGCAACGTCGTGAATGGTACCGCCTAAGAAGATGCCGGCATCGATGTGGTCAAAGCCGCACCATCCGGAGATGAACGGATAAAGAACCATAGCGAGGGTGGACAGGGCGGTAACCGTGACCACGATAGCAAGCAGAGCCTGCTCTCTTAACTGCTTATGGTTGAATGTGGCAGCTAAGGCAATAGCGGCAGACGCACCGCAAATAGCGGTAGAGGCGGCAGCCAGTGTGCCTTCGGTAAGCGGCCACTTAGAAAAACGGGTAATGAAAGCGCCGAAGAGCAGTGTGGCAAACACACCGCCGATAATCATGGCAAGCAGGGCCGGAGACAGGAGTCCCAGCTGGCTCGCGGTGATTTTGGCACCTAACAGGCCTACGCCCCATCGGAGAACGGTTGTGGAGCAAAAATGAATACCGGCAAGCGTTCTCCGGTCCTCTGAGAGGAAGTGGAAAGCCATACCGATTAACAAAGCGAACAAAACAGCAGGACCGCCGTAGTGCTCCGAGACGAATAGTGAGGCAGCGCCGATAATGACGGCCATAAGCGTTCCGCGCCAGCGCGTTTCCAGCCAGTGTTTCAAACTCACTTTTTCTGTGGTCATGTTTTAAATTTCTCTCGTGTTCCATACGAGCCACACAATGGTGCGCTCGTCATGAATGTGCGGGAGCACCTTCTGACGGACAAGAGTGTGGTACTCGTTCAGCCATTTCTTTTCGTCGGGCTGCAGCCTTTCCGGAATGACGGCAGAAAGGTCTATCGGACAAAGAGTTAGTGTTTTGAATTTCAAGAAACGTCCGAATTCATTTTCTTCTGCGAATTCGGTCGCCACTAAATTTTCAATGCGGATACCCCAGCGGCCGGGACGATAAATACCGGGTTCATCACTGGTCACCATGCCTTCGGACATTGCTGTCTCTTTCGAGATAAACGCATCGGAACGAGGGCTTATCCGCGGGTAACTAATCCTCTGCGGCCCTTCGTGAACATTAAGGAAAAATCCGACGCCGTGGCCCGTTCCATGCCCAAAATTAGCAAAATGTTGCCAGATCGGTTCACGCGCTAAGGGATCTAATAATTGTGAAGAAATACCGTCGGGAAATACGGCTATCGCAAGACGTATGTTTGCCCGTAATACGGCGGTGTAATCTTCTTTCATCAGATCGGTTGCTTTCCCGATCAATTTTGTGCGGGTGATGTCGGTCGTACCTTCGGGAAATTGAGCTCCGGAATCAATGAGAAGGAAGCCGTTACCCTTAATCGGGGCGCCTCCGGACTTATCGGGTTGATAGTGGGGGAGTGCGGCGTTGGAGCCGAATGCAGAGATGGTTTCAAAGCTCAGAGAAATATATCCCGGAAGAGATTTTCTGAAGAAAAGGAGCTTGTCGGCGAGGGACTGCTCCGTCATTTCTTCTTTGCCCAAATTGCGATCGAGCCAGGCAAAGAATCGCACCAAGGCAACACCGTCTTTGATCATGGCGTCAGATATCAGATTGATCTCTTCGGGCGTCTTGAGCGCTTTCATGCGTTCAATAGGATTAGGCAATTCCAGCTGAGTGATCTGCTCCGGCAGGTGAGACAGCAAAGACGCATTGATTTCTTCCGGGTCAGCCAGCACCGTTCCTGAGGAATGAGAGGCGAGCGTCTTGCCGACACAATGGTAAGGAGCTAAAGCAACACCGTCCCGAAACAATAACTCTCTCAGATTGGCAGGGACTTTCTCTTCGTTAATGAAAAGCGTTGCAGTGCCCTTGGACGGAATCAAGGCGTAGGCGTAGAAGACGGGATTGTTCGGAACGTCGGATCCGCGGAGGTTAAAAATCCATGCGATATCGTCGAGCTTCGAAGTAAGCAGATAGTCCGCACCTTCTTTTTTGAGAACCTCTCGCAGAGCGGTAAGTTTCTGTTCTCGGTTTCGCGGGGAAACTGTATGGTCAAAGATCGGCTTTTCAGCGCGTTCCGGTCTTTCTTCCCAGATGGTTTCTTCGGGCGTCTGACGAACCAGCGAGAGATGAAGATGTTTCTCGGCAAAAACTCGGGCGTAATTCTTGGCGTCTTTGCCGGAAATCAATTCGGAGTTGATGCCGACACAGTCGTTGGCCATCAAGTGCGCGGCAAACCAGTCGGCAGACTCCGCGGCGTAGCCTTGGTTGAGTTTAACGAGTTCAATGCCGGAGGCCT
>ERZ791741.754-NODE-754-length-28952-cov-4.607641_pt1 | contig 28952 bp, 28 predicted proteins | sample MGYA00510040_ERZ791741 | MGnify/ENA primary metagenome ERZ791741 (study PRJEB30046, sample SAMN00791960) | human gut metagenome | study: EMG produced TPA metagenomics assembly of the A metagenome-wide association study of gut microbiota in type 2... | reverse complement strand
GCTTGGTTCGGCGGAAAAAGCCCGACTGTCCACCGTTATGCTGGCCTTTGACCACGGCTATATCATGGGGCCCACCGCCGGACTGGAACGCATCGATCTGGTCATCCCGCCCCTGATCCCCTATGTAGACGTGCTGATGGGAACCCGCGGCGTCATCCACTCCTGTATCTCCCCCACTGCTCAGGTGGGCAAATGTGTCCGAGTGACCTATGACTCCACCGTCCTTTTCGATGATATGTCCAATGGCAGCGGCTTCGCTTGCGACATCGACAGTGTTATCCGGCTGAACGCCGACTGCATGGCTGTCCAGACCTTCATTGGTGCCGCCGGTGAGTCCCGCTCTCTGGAGCTGCTGGCCCGCACCGCCGACGCCGGTATCAAGTACGGCATCCCCACCCTGGGCGTCGTGGCTGTAGGCAAGGACATGGAGCGTACCGAGAAGTTCTTCCAGTTGGCCACCCGTGTGCTGGCGGAGAACGGCGCTAACGTGGTGAAGAGCTACTACTGCGACGGTTTCGAGAGAGTGGCCGCCGCCTGCCCCGTGCCCATTGTCATCGCCGGCGGCAAGAAGCTGCCTGAGCCGGAAGTTCTGGAGATGGCCTATAAGGCCATCCAGGAGGGCGCCCACGGTGTGGACATGGGCCGAAACATCTTCCAGTCCGACTGCCCCGCTGGTATGGCTCAGGCCATTGCAAAGGTGGTTCACGAGGGTTACACCGCCGCTCAGGCCTTCGAGATCTATGAAACAGTTAAACATCAGCGTTGAGCTGAAGAAGGAGGAAGTACCATATGTCCGCTGAATATATGCATATCGGGATCCCCATCACCAACCGCAAGCCTTGCATGGTTTATAATGAGGGAGCCAAGTTCTGGGCAAGCCAGGTAAATGACTATGACTACAAGATCGAGTACCTGAAATTTGAGGAGGGCACCCCCTTCCCCGAGGTACTCCACCGTAACCCCCATGTGGCGTACAGGGTGGATGACCTTCAGAAGTACATGGACGACGCGGATTCCGTCATTTGCGGCCCCATGGACGCCAATGACAAGGGGGATAAGCTGGCTTTTGTGTGGAAGGACGGTGCCATTCTGGAACTATACCAAGAGGCCTGAGCCACTTCCCGCACCGTTGACACAGCAGCGGCTGCGCATGCGCGATGACATCATCCCCAGGCAGAGCCTCCGGCAGTATAACGCTGCCGGAGGCTCTGTTTTTCTGCTTGTGGCCAGATGCCGGGACGCAGCTTTTCAATGATGATGAGGCTACGCAGAATTCGTTGCGCTGAAACACAGAGAAAACCGAAGGACACAAGTCGGGACTTGCCCTTCGGACTTTTCACCGTGTTCCAACACTGCACCTACATCTCGTCATCCGTTCGTTCGCCTCACTCTGTCTGCTCCAAGATCTGCATGGCCTCAGCAACAACGGTACGCCTGCTGACTTCAGTTTGGCAAATCATGCGGTTGCCTCACAGACCATATTTTCATTCCCAGCTGTGATGGTTTTTCATGAGGCGTTGAAAAGGAATTCCCCACAGTTTGCACCATACCGACAAACTGTGGGGAGTTTTGATACACAAGAAGCCTTCTTATGTGAAATTGAACACGGTCATAAAAATCAAAGAGATCACACAAAATGGAATATAAACAAGAAACGTAAACTTAGCCAGCTCCTTCAAGTACCCAAAAAAATCTACACCGGCCAGGTTGCTCATGGCATAGTTGATCCCTTCCCAAGGAACCAAAGTCGCCAGCGCCCCTGTTCCAAAGACATAACTGGAGACCATCACCTGGCGGGAAATTCCCAACAGGTCGGACAGGGGGCTCATAATCGGCATCATAGTTGCCGCCAGTCCGGACATGCTCTGGACCAGCAACATACTCACCGCCGAGATGGCAAACATAACCAAAACAGATACCATCTTGGGCATTTCTGTGAGAGATCCGGACAGGAAGTGAAGAATGGTATCCATAGTATTACTGTTGGTCAAAATTGCCGAAATGACCCGGGAGGCACTGATCATCAACACAGCAGAGAGGGTAGAGGCCATGCCCTCCATAAACTTGGAAATCATCTCATTGACCGACAGACCACCTACCAGGGGGATGACAATGCCCATATACAGGAAGACCGATGCGATCTCACCAAACCACCAGCCATGCTGCAGCACACCATAGACCACTACGGAAAACCCGGCCAGCACCATCAGCAGTACCAGCATGGAGCGCTTGTTCATGCCTTCCAGTTCATCCAGGGCAGATGCGTTGTACATTTCACGCTTCTTGCAGTCGGACTCATAGCAGATGGATAAGGTGGGATTTGCCCTTACCTTAAAGGCATAGCGCAGGATATAGACCGAAGTCAAGGCCATCATAATAACCCAAAGGATAAACCGGACTACAATACCGGACATCATAGGTACTTCTGCCAGCGCCTGCCCCACCCCCAGATTGAAGGGGTTCAAAAATGGGGTGGATGCGCCTGATGCCACAGCAAAATGTACCACCATCAGCCCAACCATGGAGTCAAAGCCCATAGAGACCATCAGCGGCACCAGCACCAGAATAAATGGGATCGTCTCCTCATAGAGTCCCGCCGCGGCACCCGCCAGTCCAAAGGCAAACACACAGACCGGGATAATGGCATAGAACTTGGATCCAAAGCGCTTTACCAGCGAGTGAATCCCCTGAGTAATGGCCCCAGTGGCAATGATGGCGGTAAATGCGCCCGAGCAGATCATGATCAGGAAGCTGATGTCCGCCGCTTCCACTGCGCCGTCAAAAAACGCGGTCCAAAGCTGCAGGAAACCCTGCGGGTTCGAGGGAATGTTATGAAACGACTCAGGATCCAAAACCTCTCGTGTTTCTCCGCCCAGGGCGCCGATGGTTACCTCATAGCGGTCATAGGCTCCACCCGGGATCACATAGGTCAGGATGGAGAAGAGAACAATAATGACAAACACAATGGACAGGGGGTGCAGGTTGGAGATAAACTTCCACTTCTGTGTGGGGTCGGGAAGAGTCTGAATTGCATCGGGAACAGGGTCTGCTGCACTGGGACGTTCCGTATTGGACTTCATAACACACCTCCGACAAATAAATCCGTAGCACAACGCTGTTTTTTGTGCTGTGTGAATAAAAATATTCACACCCGTATATTAAGGCTTTTTTCTTCACTGTCAATAGGAGTATTCAAAATAAATAAAATTAAATTTTAAAAATTATTTTCCTATGGCAACATGACTACAGAGAAGAAAAAACATTTAAGCCGGAGGAAAACGGTGCTATAATAAATAAAAAAATTTATTTTGTGGTGAGGAACGGCTATGGAATACAAAACAATGAAGCAATGCATCAAGGAAAAATACGATACGCTCTCCATGCAGGAAAAAAAAGTTGCCAAATATATCATCGACAACTATCAGCAGTCCATTCTGCTCTCCTCTGCGGAGCTAGCCCAGCAGTCTGGCGTGAGCAACACCGCAGTAATTCGTTTTGCAAAAGCTCTCGGCTTCCATGGATTTTTAGAGTATAGGCGGGAGATCCGCAAGGAATATGTCCCTGCTCAGCGGGTATATGCATCTCTGCCTCTGATGGACCGGGATAACGACTATGTCCATTCCTATTTTCATAACCTGGATTTAGATATTCAGAATTTTTTTCAGCTGTTCCCTGCGGAAACGCTCACAGAGATGGCAGAAACCATCATCCATGCCCGCCGCGTGTACCTGATGGGATGCGGCTCGGATGAGGTTGTGGTCCATTTTTTGAAAAACTATCTCAATGTCATGGGAATCTCCTGCACTGCCGTCACCGAAGAAGGGCTGGCTTTGCGGGAAAAAATGTTCTTATTGTCTCCTGATGACTGCGTCTTTGTGGTGGCCTTTCCCACCATGACAGAGAGCGAACGGTGGGTAAGCCGCTATGCCCACCGGAAGCAGGCCGCTCTGCTGACCCTGACCGATTCAGAAATAACAGCAAAGCAATTGGGCGCGGATCTGTTTGCCGTCATCAATGAGCGGGCAGATACCTTTTTTAATTCCTATGTGCTGCCTATGGCCTTTTGCAACGGACTGCTGCTGCGCATCTTTGAATTGAATCAGGACCGGGCAACTCAGGCCATGAGGGAATACCAGTCTTTATTTGAATAAAAAAATTCATATTATTTAGCGCAAAATTTTATTATTTATTTTTTGCAGAATCTGTGCTATACTCGTCTCACACAGAAATAAATTTTTTCGAAAGGGACGAGGTGTTTTTGGTGAAATTAACAAAGGACAACTTGTATCAAACCGTAGACACACAGTATCAGGCACATAAGGATTCTTTTGAGGCAATCTCAGACTATATTTTTCGGCATCCTGAAGTGGGCGGGGAGGAGATTCAGTCTGCCACATATCTGACTCAGGTACTGAAAAAGTATGGTTTTTCTGTGTCGAACCCCGCAGTACAGCTCCCCACTGCTTTTATGGCTCAGTATGGACCAGGCACCGGCCTGACCATTGCTTTTGTGGCTGAGTATGATGCACTGCCCGGCTTTGGCCCCAACGGCGGTCCGGGACACGCCTGCGGACACAACTGGATCGCCGCCACCATGTGCGCCTGTGCCATCTGCATGCGGGATGCCGCAGACAAGCTCGGCTGCCGCATCCAGGTCATCGGAGCTCCTGCGGAGGAGACCTTCGGTGCCAAATATGACCTGATCCAGGCCGGAGTGTTTCAAGGGGTGGACTTTGTCTTCCAGGCCCACCTGGATGAATTTAACTCGCTGGAAACACTTTCTCTGGCTATGAACTCCCTGGAGTTTGATTTCCACGGCTTCCCTGCCCACGCCGCCCAGAATCCCGAGAAGGGAATCAACGCTCTGGATGCGGTCATCATCATGTTCAACAGCGTGAACGCCATGCGCCAGCAGCTCCCCCAGAGCGCCCGCGTCCACGGGATTATTACCCACGGCGGCACGGCCACCAACACCATTCCGGAGTTTGCACAGTGCCGGTTCAGCATCCGGGCCAAAACCAAGGGTTATTTGGCCGAAATGCGCAGACGGCTGCTGAAGATTGCTGAGGGCGCCTCTTTAGCCACCGGCGCTGGTCTAAAATATCGGGACTATGAGAATCCCTTTGATGATATGATCAATGTAAAATGCCTGACCTCTCTGTGCCGGCATCACTTTGAGGATCTGGGTATTGAAGGCTTTGTACCAGAAGAACAATATCCCGGCTCTGGCTCTTCCGACATCGGAAATGTCAGCTACATCTGCCCCACTGTATACTGTGAGATCGCCCTGGAGGGTGAGGGTGATCCTGTAGTAGTCCACGAAAAAAGTGCGCTGTCACTGGTCAACTCCCCCCGCGCAAGCAAGTTGATGGAAAAAGTTGTGCGGGCTTACACCTACAGTGCCATTGATCTGTGTCTGGATGACACACTGTGTCAGAAGGCCAGGGAGGAGCACCGGAAAAACGTGGAGCTGCATCAGTGGGAGGAGGCATAATTCCTCTTTCGCTGTTCAGGTGAGGGAAGGAGTCATATCCGTCGTATCGTCTTATTTTGGACGTGGTACTGATTCTGTTGCCCACAAAAGTATTTGCTATGCTGACCAAGAGGGTGTACTTACCCCAGCCAACAGCAGTGTTTTAAAGGTTTCTTCTACAAACCAGTTCACAAGTTACTTGAACCGTCCCTTTATCGCATCTTCATCTATCTGTATATTTTTTGACATGGTTTGCTGTCTCTTTTAGAATGATGTGCTCCGATGTTGTTCTACTTAAAGATCTGCAAATCATGTCTTTTTTATTTTTGCAGAGTTTTATACTTGAAATGTCCTCGCCAAAACCAAGTCGGAGTGTGCAGCAAAGCTGGCACAACTTCGGGATGCGCTGAAAGAACCTGCGCCGGACCAGCCTAAAACCGGAATCTTACTGGCCGATTGGCTGGACCTCTGGTATCAAGGATATAAAAAGCCAAATCTCCGCCCGAACACGCAGATGTCCTATGAACGGCGGATCTATCAGCATATCATCCAAGAGTTAGGGCAAATCCATCTGGACAAGCTGACCACCGCAGACATCCAGGAATTCTATGTATCCCTTAAAAAGGGTGGCCGGCTGATACGGACCGAGCTCTACGGCGAAGGACTGTTAGACCAGACCGTTCGCGGCATCCACACCATCCTCCATGCCGCGCTGGACAAGGCCGTGGAAGAAAAACTGATCTTCCGAGATCTTTCGGATGGATGTAAGCTGCCATCTGCCAAGCCCAGATAAATGAAGGTCCTGACGCCAGAGGAGATCCAACGGTTACTGATCCAGGCTAGAAGCGCATGGCTCGGAACATCTACGCCGCCACCGAGGAGGAATGTGAGGAGAAGCTGGCTGAGCTGATCCGGGAAAAGTAAAATAAAACCGCCCTTTTTAGTATCACGGTCCCGCCGGTCAGCTTTCCTCCTAATCCGCCTGATCTGGGCAGGTTCTCCCCGCAGCCTCCAGATCCAGCAGCCGGCGCTTCCGCTCCAGGCCGCCGGCATATCCGGTCAGGCTGCCGTCCGCCCCCACCACCCGGTGGCAGGGCACCAGAACGGAGATCGGATTGCGGGCCACAGCCCCGCCCACCGCCTGGGCCGACATTCCAGGCCGGCCCAGCTGCTCCGCCGCACGCACGGCCAGTTCTCCATAGGTGATGGTGGCCCCGTATGGGATCTGCCGCAGCAGCCCCCACACGGTCTGCTGAAACGGGGTGCCGCTCCAGTGGATGGGCGGCTGGAACTCCGGCTCATGGCCGGAGAAGTAGCAGTCCAGCCACCGTTCCGCCTCCGACAGAAAGGGGTGCTCCCCCTCCCGGCCCCCGGGCTCCAGCCCCCGTCCAAAGTGCACCGCCCCCTGGAACCAGATCCCGACCAGACCCTCGTCATCCGCCGCCAACAGCATCTCCCCCAGGGGAGAATGGTATTCCTTCTGATATTGCACCGTAATTCCTCCTCTTTCTTGTCTTTTCCAGTCTCTTCCCGGAGCAGGAACCACCGGGAACCGGGTGGGTCACATCCGCCGGGACCAGCGCCCGACATTGACCATGTAAAAAATACAGTGCAGCACGATGGCCGCCGACACAAAGGCCACATACATCCCGCCCTGCGTCACCAGGGTCAGCAGCCACAGCCCCCACAGCAGATACAGGCTCCAGTACCAGCTGGAGTACGCCGCCTTCTCCCGGATGGTCACATTGCGCTCGTCCCGCTCCCCCCGCTCGATCTCCTTTCGCTCCTCCGGTGTCCAGTTCCGCTCCACACGAGCCATGATCAGGCGGGAACCGGCCACCCCGCCCAGGATCCCGGCCACTCCAAAGCACAGTCCGCTCACCGGAGGGGAGAGCCGTTCGCCCAGCACCAGCGCGCCGGCAAAGAGGCCCACGGCCACCCCCAGAACAGATCCCAGCAGCACAGTTTTCCTTTGAATATATTTCATTCCAGCACCCTCCTGTCATGCCCGCCCCGGCGAAGCGGGTCTGTCATTCTTCCTCATCAAACAGGAACACCGCCTCGATGGTCAGACCGAAATAGCGGGCGATCCGGTGGGCCAGCAGCAGCGAGGCGTTGTACCGCCCGCTTTCCAGTGAAATGATGGTCTGGCGGGTGACGTCCACCGCCTCCGCCAGCTCCGCTTGGGACAGCTTCCGCTCCTTTCGCAGCTCTGCGATCCGGTTGGTCACGCCATCACCTCCTCATTTGTAAAGCTTGCTTTACATTTTGGAGTATAACACCTCATGCAAGATATGTCAAGCCAACTTTACACTTTTCTCCTCTGGTCCGTTCCGCCCCTCCGCCGGACTGCCGCCCTTGTCCCACCGGAAGGCCCGTGGTATAATTGCTGAAATCAGCCCCGCAGCGGACTGTGGGGCAAAGAGAGGGCGGACTGTATGGATGACATTCTGATCGTAGAGGATGACCGTGCCCTCAGCCAGGGCATCCGGCTGGGCCTGGAGGGAGAGGGGCGGAGGTTTATCCAGGCGTCCACCCTGGACCAGGGGGAGCGGGCCCTGGAGGAGCGGCCCTTTTCCCTGGTGGTGCTGGACCTGAACCTCCCGGACGGCAGCGGCCTGGAGCTGCTCCGCCGCCTGCGGGCCCGCTCCGCTCTGCCTGTGCTCATTCTCACCGCCAACGACTTGGAGCTGGACCAGGTCACCGGTCTGGAGCTGGGGGCGGACGACTATGTGACCAAGCCCTTCTCCCTGGCGGTCCTGCGTGCCCGGGTAAACAACCTGCTGCGCCGCGCCCACTCCCGCAGAACCGTGCTGGAGCTGCCCCCCTTTACCTTTGACTTCCAGGAGATGACCTACACCCGGAACGGTGTCCCGCTGGAGCTGTCCCGGACGGAGCAGCGGCTGCTGCGCCTGCTGGCGGAGCACCGGGGGCAGACTCTACCCCGGGCGCGCCTGCTGGAGCAGGTCTGGGACGGCGGGGAATTTGTGGACGAGAACGCCCTGTCAGTGGCCGTGAACCGCCTGCGGGCCAAGCTCACCGACGCCCCCATCCGGACGGTATACGGCGTGGGCTATGTGTGGGCGGTGGAGCCATGACGGTCCCGCTTCTGCTCCTCGCCCTCCTCACGGCCGCGGGGGGCGTCCTGTTCGGCCTGTACCACTGGCGGCGCGCCCGAAGGCAGGCGGACCGGCTGGACCGGATGCTGTCCCAGGCCATTGACAACAGCTTTTTGGAGGAGTCCTTCGACGAGTCCATTCCCTCCGCCCTGGAGGCCCGGCTGGCCCGCTTCCTGAACGGCTCCGCCGCCTCCGCCCGAGCCCTGGACGAGGAGCGGCGGCAGATCGCCGCCCTCATCGCTGACATCTCCCACCAGACCAGGACCCCCATCGCCAACCTGCTGCTGTATGGCTCTCTGCTGGAGGAAAGTCCCCTCTCCCCCGCCCAACAGGAGCAGCTCCGCGCCCTGCGGGGCCAGGCGGAGAAGCTGGCGTTCCTGATGGAGGCCCTGGTGAAGTCCTCCCGGCTGGACGCCGGGGTCCTCACCCTCTCCCCGGCCCTCCACCCCATCCAGCCCCTGCTGGAGGACGCGGCCGCTCAGGGTGCGGCCGCAGCCGCGGAAAAGGGGATCTCTCTCACCGTCCAGCCCTGTACCGGTTCCGCCCGCTTTGACGCCAAATGGACCTCGGAGGCCCTGTTCAACGTGGTGGACAACGCCCTGAAGTACACCCCGCCCGGGGGCAGAGTCACCCTCTCCGCCGAGTGCTATGAATTATTTTGCCGCATCCGGGTCACGGACAGCGGCCCCGGCATCCCAGAGGAGGAGCAGGCTCAGGTCTTTTCCCGCTTCTACCGGGGCGCGGCTGTGCGGGAGCAGGATGGGCTGGGCCTGGGCCTCTATCTCACCCGGCGTATCCTGATCCGGCAGGGCGGCTATCTCCGGCTCTTCTCCCGGCCCGGGCAGGGCAGTGAGTTCTCCCTCTATCTTCCTCTGGAATAGGGGTCACCTGGCCTTTTTGTCGATCCATTCCGTGCGGAACTTGGAGTAGACGATCTTCTGTTCGCTGTACAGCCCGTAGTACCCGGAGAGCATATAGGACACTCCGCAGCATACTGCGTACAGGGTCAGGCTCTCCCCGCCGAACAGCTCAAAAGCCAGCATCAGCGCCGTCATGGGACAGTTGGTGGCCCCGCAGAACACCGCGGCCATGCCAAGCGCCCCACCAAAGCCGTGGGGAAGGCCCAGCAGCGGCCCCACCGTGGTTCCAAACGCCGCCCCAGTAAACAGCACCGGCACGATCTCCCCGCCCCGAAAGCCCGCGCCCAGAGTCAGGGCGGTAAACAGGATCTTCATCAAAAATGCCTCCGGGATGGTCTCTCCAGCCAGCATCCGGCGGATCACCCCATCCCCCGCGCCGTTGTAGTCCTGACTGCCCACCAGCAGGGTGAGGGCCAGCACCAGTGCTCCCCCGGCGGCAGCCCGAAGAAGGGGGTTGGGGAAATATTTGGCGTACAGCTTGGGGGCGGTGTGGAGCACCTTGCAGAACAGGATGGACACCAGGGCGCACAGGAGCCCCAGCGCCGCCGTCTGCACCATGGAGATCGGCCCCAGCCCCAGCACCCGGCCGATCTCATAGCCCGGGCTCTGGTGCAGGCCGAAGCCCTGGGCCACCTGAAGGGCGGTCAGGGAGGCCACCACACAGGGCACCAGCGCCGCATAGTACATCACGCCCACGCTCACCACCTCCATGGAGAAGCACACCGCCGTCAGCGGGGTGCCGAACAGGGCGGAGAAAGCGGCGGACATCCCGCACATCACCATCACCCGGCTGTCCTTGGCGTCCAGGCGGATCTCCCGCCCCACCCAGGCCGCCATGGAGCCGCCCAGCTGAAGGGCCGCCCCCTCCCGCCCGGCGGAGCCGCCCACCAGGTGGGTCAAAATGGTGGACAGGAAGATCAGCGGCGCGGTGCGCAGCTTCAGCGGCTCCGCCTCCCGCACCGCGGCCAGCACCAGATTGGTCCCCTGGTCCTTCTCCATCCGGCACACCCGGTACAGCAGCACGATGGCCATTCCCCCAACTGGGAGCAGCCACAGGATCCAGGGCTCCCGCGCCCGCAGCTCCGCCGCCCAGTCGATCCCCAGGTGGAAGGCAGCCGCCACGCCCCCCACCAGCAGTCCGATCCCCGCCGAGTACAGCAGCCACTTGAGGAACCGCATCCCCTGCTTCGTCCAGCGCCCCAGCCGGCTCTCTGTTTGTTCCATCTTTCTCTCTCCTTTTCCGGTGTGCGCCCTCTGCACCCCCGTTGTCTCTCTCCGTCTGTGCGGCCCAGCCCGCCCGTCCCCGGCCATCCCGCTTCGGAGGACTGTCCGACTTGTCACCGCTATTGTACCACAGCCCCAGCACGGAGGAAAGCCTCTGCCCGCTCTGAGGGGATTTTCCGCATGTTGGATGTCCCACAGGGCATCCAAACATAGACTTTTCTCCGCCGCTGTGGTATCATCGTATCACTGCGCCCGCGGCCGTGCGGCGCCTTCCATTTTCTGAAAGAGAGTTGATCCCCTTTGCAGCAGCTGTTCGGCACCCTTTTGAACCTCGCGGTCTATCTGGCTCTGGTGGCTCTGGGCGCCTTTCTGGGCTCCCGCCCCGCCATCCAGTCCCGCCCCATGCCCTGGCTGGGACGCTTTCAGACCGCCGCCCTTCTGATCCTCATTGTCACTCTGGGGGCGGAGCTGGGGGCAAACGATGAGATCGTGACCTCTCTGGCCACCATCGGCCTCAACGCCCTCATCATCACCCTCACCTCCATGGCCGGCAGCCTGCTGGCCGTCCATATCCTGCGGAAATATCTGCTGAAGCTGGACGCCCAGGGCCGTTCCCAGAATGAGGCCGCTCAGGAGGAAACTGCCCAGGAAACAAGCCAAGTCCATGTGGACCACACCCTCACCATCCTGATCGTGGTGACCGTGGTCCTGGGGATGCTGGCCGGCCGCTTCCTCCTCCCCGCCGCAGTCACCGCCCACTGCGGCGCGGTAATCAATCTCGGCCTCTATCTCCTGCTCTTTCTGGTCGGACTGGACATGGGGCGGCAGGGGAATATGCTCCGGGACATCCGGGCCGCCGGGTTCCGGGTGTTTCTGGTCCCCCTGGCCACGGCGGTGGGCACTCTGGCCCTCACTGCACTGGTGGGGTTCTTCCTCCCCATGGGTGTCAAGGACTGCGCCGCAGCAGCAGCCGGATTTGGCTGGTACTCCCTGGCCCCCACTCTGCTGGCCCCCTACTCCCTGAGCGTCTCCGCCACCGCCTTTCTCTCCAACATCATGCATGAGCTTTTCTCCATCGTGGCGGTCCCGATGGTGGCTCAGCGCATCGGATACATCGAAGCGGTGGCCCTCCCGGGAGCCACCGCCATGGACACCGTCCTTCCCGTAGTGGTCAGCGCCACCAGTGACCGCATGGCCATCTACTCCTTCACCTCCGGGGCGGTCCTCTCCCTGTCTGTCCCCTTTCTGGTGCCCGCCATCATCGCACTCCCCTTCTAAAGCAGAAACGACAGCGCCTGAGCCTGCATCGCTTGCAGACTCAGGCGCTGATTTTTTCTATCGCAGGCCCGCAGCCTGATACAGCAGCGCGTTGCACACCGCCGCCGCCACTGTGGAGCCCCCCTTGCGGCCCATAGCCACAATGGCCGGGACATCCAGGTCCTGGCACACGGACCAAATCCGCTCCTTGCTCTCCACCACATTGACAAAGCCCACCGGGGCCCCGATGACCAGGGCGGGACGCAGCGTTCCCGCCTCCATACATTCCGCCAGACGCAGCAGAGCGGTGGGTGCGTTGCCCACAGCAAAGATCCCGGCGGGATGCTCTGACGCCCAGCAGTCCACAGCCGCCGCCGCCCGGGTGGTGCGCTCCGCCCGGGCCCGCTCTGCCACCTGGGGATCTGCCATATAGCAGAAGCGCTCCACCCCCAGCTGCTCGCAGGCCCCCCGGTTCACCCCGGACAGAGCCATATTGGTATCGGTCACCAGGGCAGTCCCGGCCCGGAGGGCTGCCACTCCCGCCTCCACCGCCCCAGGGGTGAAGCGCAGGTTCCGGGCGTAGTCAAAGTCCGCCGTGGTGTGAATGGCCCGCTTCACCACCGCCTCACAGCCGGCGGGGAGGACGATCCCCATGGCCTCCAACTCCCGGCCGATGATCCGCATACTCTCCCCCTCGATCTCCCTGGGGGTCCCGTGCTCCAGCTTCACAGTAGCGCCTCCTTCTGTCCTGTCACGATCCACACCGGATTCTGACCCAGCATCAGGTTCCGCTCCCCCGCCCGGCGGCTGCGGGCCACGGTGATCTGGGTGATCTGGGGACTCATCTCCAGCTGGGTAAAGGCGGCCACTGCCACCCCCAGAGTCTCCACCGCGATGGCGGTGACACAGAACCGGGCCGCCGGATTCCGGCTCAGGGCCGCCTCCAGAATGGGGATCAGCTCCCCCTCAGAGCCCCCGATGAACACCCCGTCCGGGGCGGGGAGCTCCGCCAAGGCCGCCGGCGCGCGGCCCTCCGCCACCTCCAGGTTATACGCCCCGAACCGCTCCCGGTTAGCCCGGATCAGGGCGCAGGCCTCCCCCTTGTACTCCACGGCGTATACCTGGCTTCTGGGGGCCAGCAGGGCCAGCTCCACAGACACCGAGCCCGTCCCAGCTCCCACATCCCAGTAGACCGCCCCGTCCCGCACCTCCAGCTTGGCCAGGGCGGCAGCCCGCACCTCCTGCTTGGTCATGGGGACCTCTCCCCGCAGGAAGGCCCCGTCGTCGATCCCCTGGGAGCGCACCGGCCAGACAGGGGCCGCTCCGTCCACAAGCAGGACGGATAATGTGGAAAACTCCTGCTCCGCCAGCTCCCAGACCTGGGCCTCCACGATCCGCTCCTCCGGGTAGGACAGCGCCTCCCCCACTGCGGCAGTCAAGCTGCCCAGTCCGGCCCGGGCCAGGCGGCGGCACAGGGCTGCCGCCCCGCCGGCTCCGCCGGTGAGGAAGAACACAGGCCGTCCCCTGGCGGCCAGCACCTCCCCCACTGGGTCGCAGGCCAGCCCGTGGGCGGAGACCACCCGCCACTCCTGCCAGGGACGGTCCAGCCGCGCGGCAAAATACTGCATACTGGACACACCGGGGAGCACCCGCCAGCTGATCCCACGCTCCGCCAGCTGGGGGAGCAGCGTCCGGGTCCCGGAGTGGAACCCCGTATCCCCGCTGTACAGCACACAGGGGCGCTCCCACCGGCCTTCGGCCAGAATTTCCACAATCTCAGCGGATTTTGTGGAACAAAACCGCTGGGCCTCCGGCGCCAGGGTGCAGCCCTCCACCAGACGGCGGGAGCCGATGAGGACGTCCGCCCGCTCCAGTGCGGTCAGCGCGCCGCCGGTCAGGGCAGAGGGGTCCCCCGGCCCCATGCCGATGAGGGTCACTTCCATGCTCATTCCTCCTTTTGAGGCCCGGTTTCCAACAGCCAGGCCAGTACAGCCTCCAGGCCGTCCCCCGTCTCCTCCGGGCGGCCGATGACCACCAGCTCCGCCCCCGCGTCCCGGGCGGCGTCCAGCTTCTCCCCAAAGCCCCCCGCCGCGCCGCCGTCCTTGGTGACCATCCACCGGATGCGGTACTGCTCCAGGATGGCCGCGTTCAGCGCCCGGGAGAAGGGGCCGTGCATGGCGATGATGTTCCGGGTTGGGATTCCCGCCCGGCGGCAGGCCGCCAGGCTCTCCTCCACCGGCAGCACCCTGGGATAGAGGCGCGCGGGGTCCAGCCCGGCAAAGGCGGGCAGCCCCTTGGCCCCGATGGCCAGCAGGATATTGCCCTCCTGTTCCGCCAAAAGGGAGGCCGCTTCCTCCGGAGCATCCACCCGGATCCCCATAAAGCTGTCCCCCGGAGCCCGCAGCAGCCGGCGCAGGGGCACCCCGGCTTCGGCGCAGGCGGCCCGGATATTGGCAGAGACCTCTGCCGCGTAGGGGTGCGTGGCGTCCACGCACCGGGAGAAGCCCCGGAGCAAAGCTGCCATCTCCCCCTCCGTTTTCCGCCCCACCAGAGGGGTGATCCCCGGCAGGCCGGACAGCTCCTCCGCCCCCAGGGGGGTGGCCACGCTGACCCAGGCGGGGAGGCCGCGCCGGGACAGCTCCCGGGCCAGCAGGCGGCCCTCGGTGGTGCCGCCGAAGATCAGGATGCTCATGCCTTGGCCTCGTATCCCCTGGGGGTGACCATCCGTCCGGAAAGCTGCTGGGTGGAGGACGATCCAATGAACACGGTGGTGAACATATCCACCTGCTCCCCCTCCAGCTCCTCCAAGGTCAGCAGACGGCGCTCCTCCCCCGCCCGTCCGATGTTCTTCACCCAGCCGCACACCGTCGTCCCCGGCCGGTGCCTCCGCAGGATGGCACAGGCCCGGGCCAGATGGTCCCGGCGGCGGCGGCTCATGGGGTTATAGAGACAGACCACAAAGTCCCCCGCCCCGGCGCAGTCCAGCCGCTTTTCGATCACCTCCCAAGGGGTGAGCAGGTCGGACAGGGAGATCACCGCAAAGTCGTGCATCAGCGGCGCTCCCAGCACAGCCGCTCCGGACAGGGCCGCCGTGATCCCCGGGACCACCTCGATCTCCACCTCCGGGAACTCCTCCGCCATCTGGAGGATGGGTCCGGCCATGCCATACACCCCGGCGTCCCCGCTACAGATCATGGCGGTGGTCTCTCCCGCCTCCGCCCGCTCCAGGGCAATGCGGCAGCGCTCCAGCTCCCGGGTCATGAGGGTGGTCACCAGCTCCTTACCCTCCAAAAACTCCCGTGCCAGATCCATATAGGTGGTATAGCCGCACACCACCCGGCTGTCCTCCAGGGCCCGCAGCGCCTGAGGCGTCAGCTGTTCCGCCCCGCCGGGGCCCATTCCGATCACATAGAGCCGCTTCATACACGCTCCCTCCAATCCAAGTTCGGTTCCGTACCCGCCAGGGCCAGGGTCACCCCGTCCAGGGCGGTCTTGCTCTTCAACAGCACACCGCCCTCCGCCAGAGCGGCCCGTTCGCACACATTGTCCACCCCGGTGACCTGGGCCACAAAGGAGGAGGGGGACACGCTCCCCTCCACCCGGGCCAGCCGCCCGGCGGAATAGACCGTCAGAGGCAGCCCCAGTGCCCCGGCAAAGGCCAGCAGCCCCGGCTCCTCCGCCTTCAGGTCGATGGAGCACACCGCCCCCACCGCCCGGGCCGGGAGGCCCAGGCCGTTCATCGTCTGGTCAAACAGGGTTTGGACGGCCTCCTCTGAGGTCCCCCGCCTGCACCCTACGCCCACGCGTAGGGTCCGGGGGCACAGCCACAGGGCCTCCGGGCGTGGCGGCGTCCAGTCCACCACGATGTCCGCCCGGTCCCGCTCCCCCCAGTTCAGTCCGGCGGGACAGGGCCCGGCCACCGGCCACCGGGACCAGAAGGACACCGTCTCCCCCGCCAGCAGGCGGGAGGACACCCCCAGGATCCGCTCCGGCCAGGGGACCAGCAGACCCTGCCGCCGCGCCCACTGGTCTGCCGCAAAGACCCCGTTGACATCAGTGGCGGTGGTGAGCACCGCCTCCGCCCCGGTCAGGGCGGCGATCCGGCGGGCCAGGTCGTTGGCCCCGCCCAGGTGGCCGGACAGGATGGGCACCGCGTACCGCCCGGCCTCGTCCACCACCACCACCGCCGGATCGGTGCTCTTGTGACGCAGGCAGGGGGCTATGGCCCGGACAGCAATGCCCGCCGCCCCCACAAAGACCAGGGCCTCCGACCGCCCGAAGGCCCGGGCCGCCCACTCTTCCACCCGGAGGCCCTCCCGGGTGCAGGCGGCCGGACAGCCCGCGCCGGTCAGCTCCGCCGCCAGCCGCTCCGCCAGGGCGTTCCCCCGGGCAGTGAAGGCGATGAGCTCTACCCTCATGGCCGGTCCGCCTCTGCTGAGCCGTCCCCCTGGCGGTACTCTGTGGAGAAGCCCGGGTGATACAGCAGGCTGCGCCGGTAGCTGTGGGCCAGGAAGTCCCCCACCAGCACCAGGGCGGTCTTGGAGATCCGGTGCTCCCGGCCCGCCTGGGCCAGGGCGCCCACGGTACAGCGGACCACCTTCTCCTCCGGCCAGGTGGCCTTATACACCAGCGCCGCGGGGGTATCCGCCGTATAGGCTCCCTTTTGCAGCTCCTCCGACAATGCCTCCAGCATCCCGGCGGACAGGAAGATCACCATGGTGGCCCCATGGGCGGCCAGGGAGGCGATGTCCTCCCCCTCAGGCACCGGGGTGCGCCCCGCCATCCGGGTAATGATGACCGACTGGCTCACCCCCGGCAGGGTGTACTCCTCCCCCGCCGCGGCGGCCGCCCCACAGAAGGAGGACACCCCCGGCGTCACATCCCAGGGAATGTCCCGGGCGTCCAGGGCGTCCATCTGCTCCCGGATGGCCCCATAGAGGCAGGGATCCCCGGTGTGGAGGCGGACGGTATCTCCCCCCCGGCGGTGGGTCTCCTCCAGCACCTCCAGCACCTGCTCCAGGGTCATCTGGGCGCTGTTGTACACCGGGACGCCCTCCCGGACCAGACCCAGCAGGGCCGGATTCACCAGGCTCCCGGCATACACCACACAGTCTGCCCGGCCCAGCAGCTCCGCCCCCCGAAGGGTGATCAGATCGGGCCCTCCAGGCCCTGCCCCCACAAAATGCACCATATCCGTTCTCCTTATCTCCTCAGTCCGGGTCGCTCCGGTACACCCGCCCAACGTGGAAGTCCCGGCGAAGCGCCACCGGATTTCATATCTTATGGTATTATGACCGTGGTAAAGTACCCATTGGAATCAGGTTTCCCCGTGAGATCCGCAAAAGGCCGCTCCTCCGGCAGGCCGCAGTTCTCCACCATAGCCGCCCGGTCCAGCAGCTTCCGGGCCTCCAGCTCCTCCAGCAGCTTCTGGTGGTTCCTGCCCGCCTTCATCAGCACCTTGCTCCCCGGCAGGTCCAGCGCCTCGCCCAGCCCCGGGCCGCCGCCGGGGATGATGTGGAGAGGCTGGTCCGGCTCTGTCAGGCTCCGGCCCAGCCGGGCGGCCACTGCGCAGAAGCTGGGCACACCGGGCACCATCACACAGGGAAAACCCTCCGCCTTCAGCAGCTCCATCATATAGCAGTAGGTGGAGTAGATGGACACATCTCCCAGGATCGCCATGGCCACATCCTGGCCGGCCTCCAGATAGGGGCGCACCGCGTCCGCCGCCCGCCGGTGTCCCTCCGCCTGCTCCGCCCGGTCCCGGGACATGGTAAAGCGCAGGGGCAGCAGGGTCTTGCCCTCCAGCCGGGCCGCCTGCCGGGCGATGCTCAGGGCGGTCATCTCCCCGGAGGCCATCTGGGGCGCGGCCAGCACCGGACAGGACTCCAGCACCCGCACCGCCTTCAGGGTCAGCAGCTCCGGGTCCCCGGGGCCCACCCCCACACCGTAAAAGGTTCCTAGCTTGTCTGCCATGCTTCCAAGATCTCCTTTGCACCCCGGGTCATCCCCAAAAGGCCGTATTGATTGCTGAACAGCACCGCACCCACAGAGAACTGCTCCGCCGCCCGCCGTTCCAAATGGCGCTGGACCGCCTCCAGCAGGGAATCCATCACCGGCTCCCGAAGTCCCGCCCGCTCCAGCACCGAAAGGCACTGGTCGGCGGTGGCGCTGTCCATCAGCGCCTGAGCGGTGTCCCGGTCCGCCCCGCACAGGGCGGCGTGAGCGCAGAACAACTCCGCCCGTCCGTCCGCCCAGCGGGAGTGGGTGTTCATAATGCCCCCGGCCAGCTTCACCAGCTTGCCGATGTGGCCCACCAGCAGGACCGCAGAGAAGCCCTCCGCTCCGGCCCCGTCCAGGGCCTCCCCGATAAAGTTGGAACAGCGGACCACCGGGACCTCAGCAGGCAGGGCCACACCGCCCCGGGCCAGGAACTCCATGCCGTAATTCCCGGGGGTGAGCACCAGCTGCCTGGCCCCGCCGGCGGCGGCCTGCCGCAGCTCCAGGGCCGTGGTCTCCACAATGGCCTGGACGCTCATGGGCTCCACAATGCCGGAGGTGCCCAGAATGGAGATCCCGCCCTCCACCCCCAGGCGGGGGTTGAAGGTCCTGCGGGCAGCCGCCTCACCTCCCGGGACGGAGATGGTGACCCGCAGCCCGCCGGGCTCGTCCAGTTCCCGCCGGACGGCGTCCACCGCCTCCCGGATCATCTGTCGGGGCACGCGGTTGATGGCCCACTCCCCCATCGGCTGGTCCAGGCCGGGGCGGGTGACCCGGCCCACCCCGGGGCCGCCCTGGAGAAGGACCGCTTCCCCTGCCGCCGCCTCCACCCGGGCGCAGACGGGCAGCCCATGGGTGGCGTCCACATCGTCGCCGCCGTCCTTGGTCACACAGCAGCAGGCCGCCCCCGCCTCCAGACGGGGCGCCTCCACCGGGACCTCCACGACCCATCCCTTGGGGGTGCGCAGGGACACCGTCTCCGGGGCGCGTCCGGTGAGCAGCAGCCGGGCGGCCGCAGCAGCCGCCAGGGCGGCGCAGGTGCCGGTGGTATAGCCGCAGCGCAGCCGCTTTCCTCCGGCGGTCACATAGTGCTCAAAGGGCACGGTCCGCCGCCCCCTCCCGCAACCGCTCCAGCCCCGCCTGATACAGGGCCTGGATCTGGGGCAGACGCCCCATGCCCTCCAGCCGCGCCCAGGTCTGAAATCCGGCGGCCTTCAGGGTGCTGATCCAGCTGTCCGGCTGGGGGCCAGCTATATCCTCCCGGGCGTGGACTCCCGCCGCCAGCAGCAGGGGCAGAAGGATGACCCGCTCCACTTCCAGGGCCTCCAGCCGCTTCAGCACCGCCGCCTGGTCGGGCCTGCCCTCCACCGTGCCCACCACCAGATCGGAGCGGCCCATCAGCTCCAGCACCCCCTGAAGGGCGGGATACGCCATACTGCCCGGATGGCCGCTCCCGTGGCCCACCAGGACCGCCGCCGTTCCCGGGACCGCAGGCCAGAGGCTGTCCAGCACCTGGGCCAGGGCCCGCACCCCCGCCGTATCCCACAGCAGGGGCCGGCCCAGGTGCAGCGCAGAAAAGCGGGGGCGGAACCGGGCCGCAGTCTCCGCCACCCGGTCGTACTCCGCGCCGGGGAGCACATGGGTTGGGACCACATACAGCTCCTCTGTGCCAGCGGCCGCCTGGGACTCCAGCGCCTCCTCCAGGCCCGGGACCCGCTCTCCCCGCCGCGCCAGGATCCGCCGCACCGTTGGGCTGGTATAGGCCCGGTCAAACGGGAGCTCCGGGGCAGCACGGCGCAGGGCCCGCTCCACCCCGGCCAGATCCAGGGCCCGGGCCTCCTCCACAGAGGTCCCAAAGCTGACTGCCAGCAGCGCTTGTCTCATCTCTCATCCTCCTGCCGCTGGTTGCGGCGCTCTTCCGGGCTCAGGGCCCTCTGCGGGTGAACAGATACTGCTCTGTCCCGTCCTCCAACTCTGTGCGGTGAACCTTCACGCCAAAGACCTCCTCCAGCGCGCCGCCGGCATAGATCTCCGCCGGGGTCCCCCAGGCCCGGAGCCGCCCCTCTTCCATCACCGCCACCCGGTGGGCGCAGCCCAGCGCCAGGTTCAGGTCATGGAGCACCATGACCACCGCCTTGCCCTCCGCCGCCGTCTCCCGCATCAGGCGGGCCAGCTCCAGCTGACAGCCGATGTCCAGGAAGGTGGTGGGCTCATCCAGCAGGAGCACCGGGGTGTCCTGGGCCAGGGCCATGGCCAGATAGACCTTCTGTCTCTGGCCGCCGGACAGGCGGGCCACATTCCGCTCCGCCAGCTCCAGCACCCCCGCCCGCTCCATGGCAGACCGGGCCGCAGCCCGGTCCGCCGGGCCATATCGCCGGGGATAGCCCAGATAGGGGAAGCGCCCGTGGAGCACCAGGGCCTCCACGGTGATCTCCGGCATCGGCCGGGACTGGGGCAGCAGGGCCGCCTGCCGTGCAAACGTCCGGCTGCTCCAGCCGGCGGTGTCCGCCCCGTCCACCAGGACCTGTCCCCCGCTCAGAGGGAGCAGCCGGGCCGCAGCCCGGAGCAGTGTGGACTTGCCGCAGCCGTTGGGCCCCGCCAGCACGGTGACCTCCCCGGGCTGAAAGCGCAGGGAGATCCCCTTTACCACATCGGCGCCGCCGTAGCCTGCGGTCACCTCTCTCAATTCCATCACAGCCGCCGCCCCCCTCTCTGGCGAAACAGGAGCCACAGGAAGAAGGGCCCGCCCAGCAGGGACAGCAGGATGCCCACCGGGAGCTCAAAGGGGGCGAAGAGCACCCGGCCCAGCAGGTCGCACACGGTCACCAGCAGCGCCCCCAGCAGCATGGATGCCAAAAGCAGATCCCGGTGCCGGGTCCCCACCAGGAACCGGGCGGCGTGGGGGACCAGCAGGCCCACAAAGCCAACCAGCCCGGCAAAGCTCACCGCCGCGCCGCACAGCACCGCCGCCAGGGTGAGCAGGGCGCTCCGGGCCAGGCGGGTGGACAGGCCCACCGACTGGGCCACCTCGTCCCCCAGGGAGAGCAAGTCCAGCTCATAGCTCAGGGCCAGGGCCGCGCCGGACGCCAGAACGGTGAGCAGGGCGGGCAGCCTCAGCATCTCCAGCGTCACCCCCGCCAGACGCCCCACCATAAAGGCGTTGGCCCCCAGGGCGGCCTCTGGAAAGAGGATGGAGACTGCGTCAATGGCGGCGGACAGGATGCTGCTGATGGCCACACCGGCCAGCACCAGGGTGATCCGGCTGGCCCCCGTCCGGCGGGCCAGGGTGTACACCAGCACACAGGCGCACAGCGCCCCCGCGAAGGCCGCCGCAGGCACCGCCGTCATGGAGGCGGGCAGCAGGGCGGAGCACAAAATGGCTCCCAGCCCCGCCCCGGCGTTGACCCCGATGATGTTGGGCCCTGCCAGAGGATTGCCCAGCACCCCCTGGATGATGACGCCCCCCACCGCCAGGGCACAGCCGCACACCAGGGCGGCCAGCATCCGGGGCAGGCGGGCATACAGTACGATGGAGCCGCTCACTCCCTGGCCCCGGCCCAGCAGGGCGGCGGCTACCTCTCCCAGCGAGAGGCTGACCGAGCCTACGCACAGACTCAGCAGGGCGGCGGCGGCGGTCCCGGCCAGCAGCGCCAGCATCAGAAGGCCCTTATGCCGTCTCGCCGCTTCCATACATCAGCTCCGCCAGCATCTGATAGCTCTCGCCCCAGCGGGCGTTGGGCTTATAGTGGAACAGGTCCTTTGGCAGCACCTCCACCCGGCCCTCCTTCACTGCGGTGAGGGTCTGCCAGGCCGGGTCGCTGTGGAGCAGCTCGTCCAGGCTCTTGAGGGCGGCCTCCTGACTGGCCCCCATGGTGGTGACAAAGATGAACTCTGGGTCGGCGGCCAGGATGGATTCCATCTGGAGGTCCTCCAGCAGGCCGCTGTTGCTGTCGGCGATGTTCACCGCCCCCAGGTCCTTCAGCATGGCCCCGGCAATGTTGTCGCTGTTTTTGGCCCGCACCCCGCTGGAATAGGCCCGCAGCAGCAGCACAGTGGGGTCCTCCCCCTCCGGCACGGAGGCGATGGCCGCGTCAATGCCGCTCTGGATGTCCAACCCGTTTTTCTGGTACAAATCGGACCGGCCTGTCAAATCAGTGCAGATCTTCAACATATTCAAATAATCGTCAAAGGTCTCCACCTTGAACCAGGCGGCGGGGATCCCGGCGGCCGCCAGGCTGTCCTTCAGCCCCATCTGTCCGTCCAGGTCCGGGGTGAGCAGCACCAGGTCCGGCTCGGCGGCAAGCAGGGCCTCCAGGTCGGGCTGCTGGTTGGCGCCCAGATTCACGGTGTCCTCCGGAAGCTCCAGGCCCCGCTCGTCATAGGCGTCCTGGGTGACCGCCGCCACCTCTCCTCCGGCCAGCAGCCAGGTCTCGGCATAGCTGCCCAGCAGGGCGGCTACCCGCTTGGGGGGCTGCTCCAGCTCCACGGTATTCCCCAGGCTGTCGGTAAAGATACAGGTCCCCTGGGCGCTCTGCTCCACACCGGCAGAGGATGTGGGGGCAGAGGCGGAGGCGTCTCCCTCTCCGGGGGCGCAGGCGGTCAGCAGCAGCACGGCCGCCGCCAGGACCGTAAACAGTCGTCGCATCGTCGATCTTCCTTTCGCATTGTGATCTAGGTAGAAAAGTTTACCCGTTATTGTACCATATTTGCTCCTGGCGCGCCAGTCCGGCCCTGTCTTTTTTCCACCTCCGCCAAAGTTTTTCCGCTGTCTTGAAAATTCCCGCCCTTTTCGTTACAATAAAGCCGAATCGATCCCAGGACTAACCTCGGGACCGGAAAGAAGGAGCATCATGGAACAACAACAGTCCTATTCCCCCCGCACCCTTCAGGATCTTGTTCCCGGACAGAGCGGCATGATCCTGTCTGTGGGCAACCAGTCGGGGGCGGTCAAGCGCCGGCTGGTGGATATGGGTCTGACCCCGGGGACCACGGTGAAGGTGACCAAGGTGGCCCCCCTGGGCGACCCCCTGGAGGTCTCCCTCCGGGGCTATGAGCTGTCTCTGCGAAAGGATGACGCCGCCCAGATCCGCATTGGCGCGCCCCGCCGTCCCGCCGCCCGGGAGGCCGCCGCCCACCGCACCGATCCGGAGCGGACCCGCAAGCAGCTTCAGGACCACGTCCACGAGCTGGAGCAGCACGAGCGCCCCTATGACCACAGCGCCCACGACAGCCGCCCCATGCGCATTGCCCTGGCGGGCAACCCCAACTGCGGCAAGACCACCCTGTTCAATGCCCTCACGGGCTCCAATCAATATGTGGGCAACTGGCCCGGGGTGACCGTGGAAAAAAAGGAGGGCACCGCCCGCCTGGGCGACCGGGAACTGACGGTGGTGGATCTGCCGGGGATCTACTCTCTGTCCCCCTACTCCATGGAGGAGATCGTGGCCCGGGACTTCATCATCGGTGAAGGTCCGGACGCCATTTTGAACATCGTGGACGCCACCAACCTGGAACGCAACCTCTACCTCACCGTCCAGCTGCTGGAGCTGGAGCGCCCCCTGGTGCTGGCCCTGAATTTTATGGACGAGGTGGAGGCCCGGGGGGACTCCATCGATGTGGAGCACCTCTCCCGGCAGCTGGGCGTCCCCGTGGTCCCCATCACCGCCAAGACCGGCCAGGGGCTGGATGAGCTGCTCCAGGTGGCCCACCGGCAGATGCACCTGGGCTATACCTTTGAGCCTGACGACCTTTATGACAGCTTCACCCACGACATCCACCACCGCATGGGCGAGCTGCTCCACGACTACGCCTATGCCGCCCACCTCCCCGCCCACTGGGCGGCCATCAAGCTGCTGGAGGGGGACAAGCTGGTGGAGGAGGCCCTGCACCTGCCCCGGGAGGTGCAGGAGGAGCTGCAAGGCATCATCGCCGAGTATGAGGGCTCCAGCGACCTGGGCGACCGGGAGACCCTGATCGCCGACAGCCGCTATCAGTACATCGAGCGGGTGGTCGAGGCCTCGGTGGTCAAAGGACACGCCGACTCCGCCCCCACCCTCAGCGAGCGGATCGACCGGGTGGTCACCGGCAAGTACACAGCCCTCCCCCTGTTCCTGTGCGCCATGCTGGCCATGTTCGTCATCACCTTCGGCCCCTTCGGCTCCTGGCTGCAAAACGGCGTCAGCGCTCTGATCGACCTGTTTTCCGGCTGGCTGGACGGGACCCTGACCGCCGCCAGCGTCTCCCCCGTGCTCATCAGCCTGGTGTGCGACGGCATCATCGCCGGCGTGGGCGGCGTGCTCTCCTTCCTGCCCCAGATCGCCCTGCTGTTCTTCTTCCTGTCCTTCCTGGAGGACTCGGGCTATATGTCCAGGGCCGCCTTCATCATGGACCGGCTGCTGCGGCGCTTTGGCCTGAGTGGAAAGGCCTTCATCCCCATGCTCATGGGCTTTGGCTGCTCGGTCCCCGCCATCATGGGGGCCCGCACCATGGAGAATGAGAAGGACCGGCGGATGACCATTCTCCTGGTCCCCTTCATGTCCTGCTCGGCCAAGCTGCCCGTCTATGGCATGATCGCCGGGGCCTTCTTCGGCCCCTGGGCCGGTCTGGTGATCTTTGGCCTGTATGTGCTCGGGATGCTGGTGGGTATCCTGTCCGGCATCCTCTTCAAGCGCACCCTCTTCGCCGGAGAGCCAGCCCCCTTTGTGCTGGAGCTGCCCCCCTACCGCCTGCCCTCCTTTGAAAACATCGCCACCCACGTCTGGCAGAAGGTGAAGGGCTTCCTCATCAAGGCAGGCACCCTGATCCTGCTGATGTCCATGGTCCTGTGGCTGCTCCAGTCCTTCGACTTCTCCCTGCACATGGTGGACGACGCGGCCCAGTCCATGCTGGGCACCCTGGGCAGCTGGATCGCCCCCATCTTCGCCCCCCTGGGCTTTGGCTTCTGGCAGGCGGCGGTGGCCCTGCTTACCGGGCTCATCGCCAAGGAGATGGTGGTCTCCTCCCTGTCCATGTTCTACGGCTTCGCCCTCACCGCCACCAGCGCCCAGGTGGCCGCCGCCATGACCGGCTTCACCCCCCTGTCCGCCCTCTCCATGCTGGTGTTCATCCTGCTGTATGTCCCCTGCGTGGCGGCGGTGTCCACCCTGGCCCGGGAGATGAACAGCGTCAAATGGACCCTGTTCTCCATTGCCTGGCAGCTTGGTATGGCGTACATCGCCGCGTTCCTGGTCCACACGGTCGGCCTGCTGCTGGGCTTTGTGTGAGCCGGAGCTCTGCTGACCCTCCCGCAATTTCTGACATAGCCCGCCGGAGCCGTTCCTGCCTGCTCCGGCGGGCTGAAAGGTATGGTGTTTCATGGGAAAAATCGATCTGATCGCCCTGGATCTGGACGGCACGTTCCTGGATCCGGCGGGTGAGATCTCCCCCGCCTCTCTGGAGGCCGTGCAGGCCGCCCGGGCCACCGGAGTCAAGGTGGTGCTGTCCACCGGCCGCTCCGGCTGGGAGGCGGCGCACTTCTCTAAGCTGGCGGGGTGCGACAGTCTGGCTGTCTGCCTGGGGGGCGCAGCCCTGTGCGACGCCCGCACCGGCAGACACCTGCGCCGTTGGGACCTGCCGGAGGAGACCGGGCGGCGTGCCCTGGAGCTATGCCTGGGCCGGGACATCGAGCTGATGATCTTCGCCGGGGAAGAGATCCTCCTGGACCCCTTCTCCCGCCGCTCCCTCCAGCGCACCTACCCCTTCTCTGTCTTTCACAGCCGCGCCGTTGACACTCCGGATCCCCTGGCCTACCTGGCAGAGCACGGCCTGCCCCTGACCAAGCTCCACGGAGATCAGAAGCCGGGGGGCTACCCCCTGGAAGAACTGGCCGCCCTGCCCGGCGTGTCCCTCACCGCCTCCAACGACCACGACTTCGAGCTGGTCCCCGCAGGGGTGAACAAGGGCCGCGCCCTGGCCCTCCTCGCCCTGATGTGGGGCATCCCCCTGGAGCGCTGCGCCGCCGTGGGGGACAGCGCCAACGACCTGGAGATGCTCCAGGCGGTAGGCTGTCCCATCGCCATGGGGAACGCCGCCCCCCAGGTGCAGGCGGCGGCCGCCCGCACTGTGGCGGACAACAGCCATGACGGCGCGGCCCAGGCCATTCTCTCCTGCCTGGAATAAGCCTCTCCAAGCCCCGGGACGTCCATCCGGATGCCTCGGGGCTTTTTTGCCCGCGGAAACGACCCGCTCCGCCATTTTCCCCTTGACCTTCCCCCAGGTGGAAGGTGTACCGTAAAGCCGCCGGGCAAAATTTAATGAAAATTTAAGCCTTTCTTTCGGGAAAGCTAATCCCCCCGCAGTAAGATAGAGGCGCCTCTTGGGGCGCGCTGCCCCGATCCGCGCCCGCGCCCAGCGCTCTGCACAACTGTACATAGTAAGGAGTCAATGCCATGGAAACCACACAACTCACCCCGGAAGCGCCGGTACAGCCGGAGACCCCGGAGCGTCGCTCTGCCGCTCCCCGCTTCCAGCTCCCCAAAAAGCGCAGAAAATGGCTCAAGCGGCTGGTCCTGATCCTCGCCGCGGCGGGGATCCTCTTTCTGCTCCTGCGCCCTCTGCTCTTTGGCAGTCCGGCAGCCTCCTCCGGGCAGTACCAGCCCGCCGCCGTCCAGCGGCAGGACCTGACCGTCTCGGTGGACGGCTCCGGCACCATGACCCCCATCGAGTCCTATCAGGTTGGGGCGCTGGTCTCCGGCGAGATCCTGGAGGCCCCCTTCCAGGACGGCGACCGGGTGGAAAAGGGACAGCTGCTCTACCGCATCGATCCGGGCAGCGCCGCCACCGCCCTGGAACAGGCCCAGCTGGCCGTTCAGCAGGCTCAGCTGACCTATGACAGCACCGCGGACGGCCTGCGGCCCCAGGCCTCCGGCTCCGGTGTGGTGCAGAAGCTGTATGTGAAGAAGGGGGACCTGGTCTCCGCCGGCTCCCCCATCGCGGACATCTCCGACACCTCCTCCATGACCCTCACCCTCCCCTTCCAGTCGGCTGACGCAGCCCGGATCTCTGTGGGGCAGAGCGCCCAGGTCACTCTGGCAGGTACTATGGAGATCCTGCCAGGCACTGTGGAGTATGTAGCCGGAGCAGATCAAGTGGGCAGCGGCGGCGCCCTGATCCGGCAGGTAAAAATCCGGGTCAATAATCCAGGTGCACTCACCGAGTCCACCAGTGCCACCGCCAAAGTGGGAACCGTCTCCTGTGCCGCGGGCGGTACCTTTGAGGCCCGCCTGAGCCAGACCATCACCGCCCAGGCCGGGGGCGAGGTCACCGCTCTGAACGTCTCGGTGGGCAGCCGGATCTCCGGCGGGGAGCCGCTGGCCACGCTGGGCGGCTCCGCCGCGGAGACCGCCCTGCAAAACGCCGCCCTCTCCCTCCAGAACGCGCAGCTCTCCCTCCAGAGCGCCCAGGAGGTCCTGGAGAACTACACCATCACCTCCCCCATCTCCGGCACAGTCATCGAAAAGAACCTGAAAGCCGGGGATCAGCTGGACGGCAGTGAGTCCGGGGCTCTGGCCGTGATCTACGACCTGGAGCAACTGGAACTGAAAATGAACGTCAGCGAGCTGGACATCGGCAAGATCCGGCCCGGCCAGAGCGTGGAGATCACCGCTGAGGCTCTTCCCGGCGAGACCTTCCTGGGCACCGTGGAGAAGGTGAACATCAACGGGACCACCACAGACGGCTTCACCACCTATCCGGTCACCATTCTGCTCTCCGAGTACGGCGCCCTCAACCCCGGCATGAACGTGTCCGCCGACATCATCGTGGAGCAGGCACAGCAGGCGCTCTGCATCCCAACCCCTGCCGTCTCCGGCGGCAACACGGTCCTGGTGGCCCCGGATGGGGCCCTGGGGGAGGACGGCTCCGTGCTCGACCCCGCCAAGCTGGAGACGCGCCAGGTGGAGCTGGGCCGCAGCAGCCAGGACTATGTGGAGATCCTCTCCGGTCTGGAGGAGGGGGAGACCGTGCTGGTGCCCATCCAGTCAGCAGACGGTTCCGCCGGCTCCACTGCCGTGATGGCTTCGGGAGGCTGAGCTTCGTGACACATCTGATCGAACTGAAAGACGTCTATAAGATCTACCCCATGGGGGACGAGACGGTCCACGCCCTGGACGGCGTCAGCCTCTCCATCGACCAGGGGGAGTTCGTGGCCATCGTAGGCTCCTCCGGCTCAGGCAAGTCCACCGCCATGAACATCATCGGCTGCCTGGACGTGCCCACCTCCGGCTCCTACCACCTGGGGGGCGTGGACGTGTCCACCATGGACGACGACCAGCAGGCGGAGATCCGAAACAAAATGCTGGGCTTTATCTTCCAGCAGTACAACCTGATCCCCAAGCTGTCCGTGCTGGAAAACGTGGAGCTGCCCCTGCTGTACGCCGGGGTCCCGGCGGAGGAGCGCCGGGATCGGGCCATCCGCTCTCTGGAGCGGGTGGGACTGGCAGACAAGTGGAAGCATCTGCCCTCCCAGCTCTCCGGCGGCCAGCAGCAGCGCGTCTCCATCGCCCGTGCGCTCGTGCAGCGAGCCGACATCATCCTCGCCGACGAGCCGGTGGCCTCGCTCGACCCGGTAACTACGCAGACCGTTCTTAAGGACCTGGAGCGCATCAACAAGGAGGAGGGCAAGACCGTCGTGGTGAACATCCACTCGGTCGAGCTGGCCCGCCAGTTCTCTACCCGCATCATCGCGTTGCGCGCCGGGCGCCTCGTGTTCGATGGCACGCCCGACGAGCTCACCGAGGAGCGCCTCGCCGAGATTTATGACAAGGACGCTGCCGAGCGCGAGGCGAAGGGGGCGGCCGCCTGATGAAGATCTCCGAGACCGTACATTTCGACTGGTACAAGAACCTGTTCGTGGTGCTGGTGCTCGTCGCGTGCGTGGTCGCGAGCGCAACGGTGACCGATGCAGACTTTGCTGAGGTCATCCAG
>ERZ791741.750-NODE-750-length-29059-cov-4.367122_pt1 | contig 29059 bp, 33 predicted proteins | sample MGYA00510040_ERZ791741 | MGnify/ENA primary metagenome ERZ791741 (study PRJEB30046, sample SAMN00791960) | human gut metagenome | study: EMG produced TPA metagenomics assembly of the A metagenome-wide association study of gut microbiota in type 2... | reverse complement strand
TATCGAAGGTATGATTTTCTATCTTGGGTACCTTACTTGGAATTGTGATTTCTTTAAGTTTTGCATCATATTGAAACGCATAATTTTCAATGTATTTAATACTTTCAGGCAGGTAAACATATTCAAGTTCTCTTTTATAACTCATCCCTGATGTCTCAATTCCTTCAACTCCATTGCCCATTATTACAGTTTTACAGCCTAACTCCGGCAATATATCTTTTTTAATAATAACACCTTTATTACCAACAAAATAGAATCCATCCGTATAACCTACCACATTTTCCCCACCATCAGGCCATGTATTATATCCCTCATATGAAAATCTTATTATAGTAATTCCATGTTCTTCTGCATATCCTGTTAAACCATAATTTAAACGCATTTTTTCTACACTATCAGGCCATGATTTTGGGAAATTTACTGCATACCCTGTTGTTACGTCTTTCATATTATTACATCCATAAAAAGCATTATCTTCAATTGTTCCACATGGAATTTTATCATAATGTCCATTTGGATTTGCGTTAGATGACAAAAAAATGTATACAGATTCAAGCCCCGTGCAATTAAAGAATGCATAATCAGACACTTTGCTTATATGCTTGAGTAATACTATTTCTTTCAAACTTTTACAGTTTGCAAAAGCATTCTTGCCTATGATTTCAAGACCATTTGAAAGCTCAACTTCTTTAATATTTTTATAGTTTTTAAACATTCCATCAGGTATATTTGTAATTTCATTGTCCATGACAACTTTTAAAACCTTATCAGAGATTTCTGCCTTTTGAAGGTCATCAAACTGTTCTATATCTATCTCTCCCGTACCTGTAATACGCAGTGTTCCATCCTTTTCCAATTGAAAATAAGTCTGTGGACCACATTGACCTTTGATGTTTTTGTAAATTAAAGAATCTTCTGTAGTATTTTCCGATGTATTCTCTTCTTCTGCCTTTACAAAAGATGTAGGAACTACTCCTGCTACAACCATACTTAATATTACTAAATATGTAATTGACTTTTTACAGCTCTTAAATATGTTCATAATCTTTCTACCCTCCTGCCACGAATAACCTCTTATTATGTTCTATAAATTTGAGATTTTTTGTGTTATTTTACGCTTATTTTTTATATATAAATTATATCACACAATACCACTATAGTCACTTTTACTCCAACCTAATATGTTATTTATATATAAAAAACAGTCACAATTCGAATGTGTTAGATGTTTCAAAACTTTCATGCTTAGACAACAACTTTTTATTTTAATTTTGCGACAATCTCAATCGAAAATTAGGAAAGCTGATTTAAGCTGGTGGTTGCTCGTGAGTTGTATAATCAAAATACTCTTGAAATATCAATAACCATCTGCTACTATAATATTACAAAAGGTACTACCGATAGACGGTTAGTCCTGATTGTTTTGGTTAAAAAAGTAACCGCCACTATTTTCATGCTAGATGGCGGTTACTTTTTATATTATCTGCAACAGTGCTCTATGAAATAACCCGTAGGGATATGAATGAGCTTGACTGTCACGTGGAGTGTATATTTTTGAATCAATTCTCATGTCTTCATAAATATCTGCTAATTTTTAACATGATTATAAAATTTTAATAAAATCCTAAATCTGCTGATGTTACACCCACGTTATATGATGACATGATTTGTTCAAACACAGTCAACGCTAATCTTGCTGATGTAGTAGTTAATTTTTCTGCAGTATCTTCCAATGTGTATGACATGTTTGTATCATAAAAGATTACAGCTGACTCGTCATCCATTAACAGTTTGTACATTATACCATTACCATAATACTGTGAATCTCCATCATAAAAAGTAACACTGCATGTACTGTCGCTTACACTTTCAATATCGAAATATACCATAATGTTCATATTAGATCTATCATATCCACTTAAATTATTTATCCTAATAATATCTGTGCTTGGATAATATTTAACCTGTGTATATACATACATATTAGTGCTTTCATTAATTGCATCTAAATAATAATATGAGCCGTTTGAATCACTACTATACTTGCCGTATTTTTTGCAGGCATTTGCTATTTTCTGTTTTACCGAAGTCTTTGTATATGTAACAACAGGTTTCTTATTATTTGCTTTTTTGACACTTTTTTGTTTAACAGTAACTTTGCATTTTAGTTTCTTATTTCCAACTTTCGCAGTAATAGTTGCCTTGCCGGCTTTCTTACCTTTGACTTTTCCTTTGCTGCTTACTGTTGCAACTTTTTTGTTAGAAGATGACCATTTAACTTTTTTTCTATTACCTTTCACCTTAAGTTTAACAGTTTTTCCAACATAAATTGTTGCTGATTTTTTGTTTAGTTTTGGTTTTTGTGCTGCATTTGTATTTGTTGTTGGGATTAATATAAGTGACATCACTATTGCAACTACAAATACTGATAATTTCTTCATGTACTTCTCCATAAGCTTTTTCTCCTTTTCACTTATTCTAAAATAGTATATCTGGCTCGTCTAACATACTACTTCTTGCACTTACTTGTGCCCATTTCATTACCATATATATTACTTTAGAATCTTTTTATAATACGTTTCCGATAACGTAATTATATCACAGCACTATATACCATTTTTTCTCAAACTGACCTCTTGTTCTCTCTTATATTCTATTTTTTAACTTTTCTTGTTTTAGACCAACGGCTATGAATTTTTCTTCCATTAACTATAGCGTAGGTTCTTATTTTAAATAAATAAGTTCCTTTGGATTTCAACCTGCTTACATCAGCCGTCATTCCTGTAGCACCTTTTTTCTTTTTGCTCTTTTTTATGTTTTTAATTGTTTTCACTTTTTTAAATTTTCCTTGGGTGCCTTTTCTCATATACACCTCAACGCCTTTGCTGTTGTCTTTTATTACTCCCCATGACAAAATCCATATGGTTTTGCTTTTTCTTAAAGTTAATTTAGGCTTTTTAGGCATGCCTCTAACATATGTTGACCAAATGACTGACCAGGTTACTTTATTATTTTTTCCAGTTGCCTGTATTGTGTAAAAATATGTTTTACCAGGTTTTACCTTTGAATCAATAAATATGTTGCTTTTTGTTTTTCCGATTAATTTGAACTGACCATCTTTTTGTGCTTTGTATATTTTGTAACTATTGCCATTCTTTATTTTTTTCCATGACAATTTTACAGAATGGTAATTCAGTTCTTTTACACTTTTTATTTTGAATTTACCTGATGGTGTAATATCAAAAGGCCCTTTCGTAGTTTCAGTATTATTTCTGCCTGACGTTGTCTGGTTTCCTGGCTTCTTGCCTGTGGTTGCACTAACAGGTGTCGTTTGACCTCCTGTAACCTCTGTATTTTTATCCGTAGTTGTAACTACTGGTGTTGTCTGACTTTCTGTAGGCTCTACATTTTTATCTGTAGTCGTAATTTCAGGTGTAGTCTGGCTTTCTATATTTTCTGTTGTACTTATATTAGATGTTCTATTTTCAGTTGTTACAGTTGGCTTAACTGATGTATTATCTTTAGTTGTAGATGTTTCCGATTCACCGGATTCTGTCGCTCCTGTTGATATATTACTTTTTGTCTCTGTTGTTCCTGTTGATACATCACCGCTTGTCTCTGTTGTACTATCTGTCACTCCTGTTGTTCCATCACTGTTAGTCCCTGTTGTTGTAGCCGATGTTTCTGTTTCTCCATCATTGTTTTCATAATCCAAATCTATACTTATAAAATCTATTCCGTTTTCTTTTGCGTAAGTCTCTGCTGTAGACCCTTTAAAGCCATATATTGTTTTCAAATTCATAGGCATACCTTTTTTTGCCAGTTCGACATTAGGATTTTTGATTGTCATAGTAGTCAATTCAGAGCAATTATCGAAGGTATGATTTTCTATCTTGGGTACCTTACTTGGAATTGTGATTTCTTTTAATTTTGAATCACCTCTAAAAGCACCGTATTCTATTCTTTCAATACTTTCGGGTAAATAAATTTCCTCTAAATTAGTATAGTTTTTGAATCCTCCTTCCTCTATTGCAGTTATATCACCACATACAATAACTTTTTTTGAATTACAGGATATTTCCGTATCTATTACCCCCTCATTATTTATAATAGAAAGTTCATCACCGAAAATAACATAATTTATACTATCCGAAGGAGTAGATGCAGCGCTAAGTTTAATTTTTTCTACATTCTCACCTGTATATTGCCATATTTTACATCTTTTGTTGCCATAAGCTTTTTCTATTGTTTCAGGCCAATGCTGTGGCATTTTAGACGGTTGACTAACACCTGTTAATACTACTTTAATATTGTTACATCCATAAAAAGCATAATCACTTATGGTTCCTGCTTCGTAATTTATATAACTTTTCGTGTAAGTACATAACAACATATACACACTCTCAAGACTTGTGCAATTAAAAAAAGCATAATCATCTACTGTCTTTAGCCAGCGCGGTAGAATTATTTCTTTCAATGCAGTACAGTTTGCAAAGGAGTTCTTCCCGATTGTTTCCAAATGATTTGGCAATTCAACCTCTACAACTTTTGTATAATTTTTGAATATTTCGTCAGGAACATTTTTAATATCTTTCTCAAGAACAATTCTTATTGTTTTATCCTCCAAATGTGCATCCTGTAAATCCTGAAACTGGTTAATATCTATGTAACCATTACCTGTAATTCGTAATGTTCCGTCTTTTTCTAACTGAAAATATGCTGTAGGTCCACACTGACCTGATATTTTATTTTCTTTTGCCTTTACCAAGCTATTAGGTAGTGCATATGTAACAACCATACATACAACAAGCAGATAAGATATCATTTTCCTATTTTTCAATATTTTCATCTGTTCTTTACACGATGTATTCTTAAAATACAACCGCCTTCTCCCTTCTTTTAATAATAAAGAATGTCGCTTGCGACATTCTACGCAACCACTGCATGCCCGTCCGCAACTATTTTCTTTTCACGCCAGAGTATATCCTTAGTGGAACGTTTATTTATGGAATAAGAAATTCCGGAGAAATTTCTTATTCCATAAATAAAAAGCAATTCTGTATCATTATTCCTTTAAGTTAAGTCTACGAATTGCTTTCTAAGTAAATTTATTTAATTAAAACTTTTTACATTAAATCTTTGTTATACACTGCTCTTTCTCCGCCAATAAATTTTGGTCTAACTCTTGCAGCAAGAACGTTTGCTTCACCGATTTTGTTATGTTCTAACTTAACAGGAACGGCAACCTTCTTAATGTGCATGCCGATAAGTGTTCCGCCTATGTCAATTCCTGCATCAGCTCTGATTTCTTCAACTGCAACAGGATTTGCAAATGTTTTGTATGCAGTTGTTCCAAAAGAACCACCTGCCTTTGGTTGAGGCACAACATTAACTATGTCTGAAAAAGGTACTGCATCTCTCTCAACGATAATTGCTCTGTTAAGATGCTCGCAACATTGGGCTGCTAAATATATGCCCTTTTCCTGTAAAACCTGATAAATTCCCTTAAATACAGCCTGTGCCACTTCAAGGTTTGAATTAGTTCCAATTTTGTCTCCGCAAATCTCACTTGATGAACAGCCTACTACGAAAATCTGTCCCTTTGTAAGTCCTGCTTTTTCGACAATCTCTCTTGTAACTTCTTCTGCCTGTTTTGTAAGTTCAGTATACATTCTACGCCTCCTAAAGTTATAAAAAATAACTTTTTAATCTTAATATCTTTTTATATTTTATACCAATATTATATTATTTACAAATATATTTTCCTTTAACAAGAAAGCAACTCCATAATATTTTCAACATTTTCCATGTTTAATCTACTATTTATAATTACTAAGACTTTTTATATGCTTAACAAACTGTTTCTAATTACACATTTTTATATCTGGTACTCCACAATATTTCTCCCTAACGTAAAAGCAAAGGCTGAAATAAATTCAACCTTTACCTTAAAGTTTTATAAAAATGGTTCTCACCATTGGGGGACTTTATCTACACGTATTTTTTAAGTAAATTTGGAACTTTTGCGCCTTCTAAAATTCCGATTGCAATGCAACCAATTACTAAGCATGTTCCAGCCTGAATGGCGTTACTTGGAATTGAAGCTGCTGCTGCAAGTCCATATCCTAATATTGTGCTTTCATATAAGAAATAACCAAATACCATAATTAATTCTGCAACTACACCACTTACAATGTAAGCTACAACTTTGTTAATATTTGTTTTCTTAAGTGCTGTAAAAATTAAATATGCAACAAGTGCCATTAAAAACTTAATGATAAATGTTCCTGGTACATAAGTTACATACTGTGCTAAAAGATCAGCTAATGCTGAACCGATTCCAGCTGCAAGTGCTCCATAAACACCACCAATAAGCCATGCACTTAATAATACAATGCTATCTCCAATATTTATATAACCTTGAGTTCCAAATGTAGGATATCTGATAATTGAAGTTGCAACATAAACTAATGTCGCAAAAAGTGCTGTTAATACAATCTTTGATACTACTTTACTATTCATAATTTTCCTCCTAATGTAAGTAATTCATATATGGTTAATATGAATTTTATATCTGTTCTGATTATATCAGCATATGGTATCATTAATATAGTCATTTTATTAAAAACTTATAAGACCAGATTGTTATTGTCAAAACAACAATCCGGTCTTACTTTTATCTTATTCTTATAAGTAAATAATTGCACACTTTACAGCTTTGTTCCAGCCCTTTAGTTTTTCCTGAACGTCTTCTTTACTCATCTGTGGAACAAACTCCTTATCTATTGACATGTTTCTTTTTATCTCTTCTTTGTTTTTCCAATAACCTGTGGCTAAACCTGCCAAATATGCTGCTCCCAGCCCTGTAGTTTCTATCACTGAAGGTCGCTTAACTTTCTTCTGGGAAATATCTGCCTGAAACTTCATTAACAGATTGTTGGCACAGGCACCGCCGTCTACTTTTATTGTATTAATTGGCTGTCCCATATACTGTTCCATTGCCTGTAATACATCGTTAGTCTGATATGCCAAAGACTCCAAAGTTGCCCTTACAAAATGTTCTCTGCTTGTACCTCTTGTTACTCCAACTACCATGCCTCTTGCATCCTGTTTCCAATATGGAGCACCCATCCCCGTAAATGCGGGAACTACATAGACACCGTTTGTATCCGGAACTTTTGAGGCAACATCCTCGCTCTCTGCTGCACTGTCAACCAAATGCATCTGGTCTCTAAGCCACTGAATCGCTGCCCCAGCCACAAATACACTGCCCTCTAAAGCATACTCAACTTTATCTGTTGATGCGGCTATTGTTGTGATTAATCCATTTTTTGATTTAACAATTTTGTCACCTGTGTTTGCAAGCAAAAAGCACCCTGTGCCATATGTATTTTTTACGTCACCTTTTTCAAAACAACACTGACCAAACAAAGCTGCCTGCTGGTCCCCTGCCACACCACTTATTGGGATTTTTGCATCTAATAGTTCCGCTGTTGTGTACCCGAAAATTCCACTTGACGGCATAACCTTTGGTAGCATTGATTTCGGTATATTTAACAGTTCAAGCAACTCTTCGTCCCACTTTAAATCATTGATATTATAAATCATGGTTCGACTTGCATTTGTATAGTCTGTTGCGTGAATTACACCGCCACTTAATTTCCACATAAGCCATGAGTCAATTGTTCCAAAAAGAAGCTCGCCTTTTTCAGCCTTCTCTCTCGCTCCTGCTACGTTATCAAGAATCCACTTAATTTTCGTTCCCGAAAAATAGGCATCAGGTACAAGTCCTGTTTTACTTTTTATTGTATCTGTCAATCCATCTGCCACTAATTTATCCACAATGTCAGAAGTTCTTCTACACTGCCAGACAATTGCATTGTAAATTGGTTTCCCAGTGTTTTTGTCCCACACAACGGTTGTTTCTCTTTGATTTGTAATGCCTATTGCTTCAATGTCAGTTCCGTCAATTCCTGCCTCTCGCATTACCTCTCCCATTGTTAAAACCTGTGTCATCCAAATTTCTTCCGGGTTATGCTCAACCCAGCCTGCCTTTGGAAATATCTGTTCGAATTCCTTATTTGCCTGACAAATTATATTGCCACCTTTGTCAAATAAAATTGTTCTTGAGCTTGTTGTTCCCTGATCAAGCGCCATTATGTACTTTCCCATTTTGTCCTCCATGTATGTAATTTTATTCATTTATTTTCTATATTTTCATTATTTTCCGTACAATAATTTCCCTTTTATTTTATCTTTTTTATGGCACTATTACAAGAAGTTTACAATATATCTGTGGTCAATCGAGTAGGCTGACTCCTACTCGATTGCAGATAGCAGGCATCTCAAAGCATAGCTTTTCGATGTTCTTACGCCTGACAAATGATATTTCGTGCAAGCACGATATCGCTTGTCAGGCTTTTGCTACAAAAAAAGACGCAACTTAATGCGCCTTTTTACTATTTCAATGTTGGATCAACTACTTTTCCAATAAAAAGTATTTCTCCTGTTTTGTTATTTTTTATTATGTAAGCAAACGGTCTGTCCAGCAGTATTTTATTTGAACACGTTCTAATTGATGTTGCTTTAGCAACAGCTGCAGTTACGGCGGCCGCTTTCGTTCCGTCAGTATTCATTTCAATGGCTGTGCTATGAATTATCTCATCCACATATTTGTTACTCGAATCTGCGTCATCAAACATTGGATTTAATGCAGGTATGTATTTGTTAAAAATTTCTTTTACTCCGGCACTTACTAATGAAGACTTTATATTATTCTTCCAGGCATATTCGAATTTCGGAATTCCTATTTGAACCTGATCTTTTTTCTTTTTCTTCAAAAGTTCCTCAATATTAAGGTTTTCCAGTTTAAAACTTCCTTTTGCTTTTGGCAATATACCAATAAATGAGTATTTCTTATCTTTTTCATAAGTTTTTTCAAAAGCTAATGCATAGTCATTTTCGTAATAACTATTGCTTTCCTCTTCCATAATTTCAACGTTTACTTTTTTTCCGTTAAATTTTTTAAATTTTTTGCTCTTAACATCTGATGTGTCAAATTTCCATGTCCACTTTCCGTTAAAAAGCGTTGCATTTAATATGTATGCATAGGCACTCTTGTCAATATTATCTATGATTTTATCAATCATGCCATCTGTGTTGTCATTCACCCATTTGTTAATTTGATCCGCCCCTGTATTGTCAAATGGAATTTCATTAGTTGTAGCATAGTAGTATTTTTTCACTGCATTTTCAAAAGTATCACTTAGTTTAATTCCACTTTTGTGCCATATTGAATTCGCTATTTTTAACGTGGAGTTATCTTTTGCGTCCATTATTTTTTTAGCATAATCGTTGTATTTATCTAATTTATTTCCGAGATATTTTTCGACTTCACTTTTTGGAGTTACATAAACCTGCTGGTTTCTTTCTACATTGCTAGGACAAAAAACATTTCCTTTTGCTCCATTAAGAACCATTCCAAGAGCCATGTTTATTGAAGTAGGACTTATTAATGTATTTTTATCAGAAGCATAGTAGTCATTAATAAATATGCCCTGCTTCAACTGAGAGCCACCGACGCTCTCCCCCTTGATTTTCAATGGTTTCTTAACTTTTATTTTAATCTGGTATTTTGTCTTTTTGACTTTGGCTGTTACTGTTGTCTTACCTGTTTTTAACCCTGTCAAAATTCCCTGCTTAGAAACTTTTGCGACTTTTTTCTTTGAGCTTTTCCACTTAATTTTTTTTGCTTTCCCCATACCTTTAAAATAAAGCTGCTTCGTTTGATATACTCGTATGGTTTTAGTTTTTTTGCTACTTTTAGTTCCTGACTTGTAGAGATATATCTTATTTGTTTTGCTTCCTTTGTTTGCAGGGCATTTTGTTGTTGTAGTTTTCGTTTTGTTTCCCTTGTTTGCTGGGCATTTTGTTGTTGTAGTTTTGGCATTTACATTTTGATAGCCTACGTATGGCATTACAGTTAAAAGCATGCCTGCCACTATTATCATTGCCGTTATTTTTTTCATTGTTCTTTTCATACGATACCTCCTATTAGAATTTTACAGTATTTGATGCATACATGCTGCTCTCTTTCACCGTTCCTTTAACCGTTTTCTTGTATCTGGTTATTTTCACAACCATTTTGTATTTTCCTTTTTTCTTCAATTTAAAAGTTTTATTTAGAAAAGCTATATTACTTTTTTTCGTTTCAACATATTTTTTACATACTTTAAATCCTTTTTTGTTTTTCCGTTTTATTATTACTTTTATTTTTGTTTTGTATGTATCTTTGTAGCTGTTCTCCGAAAAAATAACAATATTGCTTTTTCCTTTTTTGTCAATTCGAAAATCCCTGTTTAAAAGGATCTGACCTAAATGTTGTTTGGATTTAGTATTTGTTATGTCCTTGTTGGTAATATTAGCTGGGATGTATTTATTATTGTTACCGTCATTATTCTTGTCATTATTACCGTTGTTGTCAATGCCACCATTATTATTCTGGTCGCCATTTCCGTCATTATTAATATCACCACTATTATTCTTGTCACTACCATTATTGTTATTAATGTTGCTGGCAGTTTTTTTGTCATTTTCCGACGGCACGACTTTTTCAACATTTAAAGGTATTGTTTTAACAACTTTTTTCTTATTGAAAATAAAACTTAATTTATACTGACCAGCTTCTTTTTTTAAAGGAATACTTGTATACTCTGTCTTCCCTTTTTGAATTTTGATTTTATTAGAAGGTAGTTTGTACCTTTTGTTCTCACTGTCAGTTAGCATTATACCTTTTAACTGTATTGTTTTTGAATTCTTGTTTTTTATTCTTATAACAATTTCAGAAGTATTTGTGTCAACATAACTGTTTATTAGTTTTATTTTTATGGCATTGCTCTGTACTTTGCTAGTGCCTGCTTTTTTTGCTTTTACACTGTCAAATGAAAAAGTAAAAACAGTAGTAAATGCCAGCAAAAATATTATTAGTCCTGTAATTTTTTTCATTTTCGTGCCTCCAGTTCAGATATAATGTTTATGACAAATTCTTCGTCTGCATCTGTTCCCTGTACCTCAACTGTGTGACAATATTTGTCATCAGTGTACATGGCAGTTATATTTTCAGCTCCAAAAGATATCAAAACTTCTTTGGCACCTACTGTTACAGTTTTCGTTTTTTCAGCTTTTGCTTTAATCTTGGCTGTGTCACTTACCAAACTTTCCGTATAACTAATCGTTCCACTGTCACTTACAAAATGTTGAACCGACAATTCTTCTGAAAAATACTCGCTTTCTTTTTTGTAACCGTCAGGGGTGCTACTTATCATCATTCTGCTTCCTTTTGCAACCTTACTATTATCATTTTCAGTTTGTGCAAAGTCCACATTGATAAAATTTTCAGTTTGTGTAACTACCATCTGCCACAAATTTATGTCAAAAGCTTTTACAAAAGTAACATTGACAGCAACTAAACATAAAACGAAAGTTACAATTTTTGAACAATATCTTGTACACCTTTCCATTATCATGTTTCCGCCAAACTTCTTCTGCGCCCTATTTATTCTTCTTATTTTCTTTTCAAATCTATAAGAAAAATTGTGCGTATTGATAATGTCAGGAATTTGCTCCATTGTCTCCTGATTATGTAAAACAAGTGCCTGTTTCAATACGTCATCATTTAGTTTCACTTTCATTCCTCCTCCAACATAGACTCCAACAATTTTCTTCCTTTAAAAAGTTGTTGCCTTACATTTGTTTCACTTAAACCTGTGATTTCAGCTATTTCTTTTCCCGAATATCCCATCACATACTTAAGTGTTAATAAAGACGAGTATTTGTACGGCATTTTCTCAATGGCAAATTTAACAACATTAACCATTTTCGCCTCTGAAACTCTCACTTTTTCCAGTTCAATGTCTGTGTCCTCATCTCTCTTTTTTCGTTTGTTGTATATTTTCATAGCTTCTCTTTTTGTAATTAACACCACAAAATTTTTCGTTTCACTGCTATATGTATCAGAAATTTTCGCTATGTTTTTTGCCACACGAAGAAACGCTTCCTGAACTGCATCTTCCGCATCTCTTTCATTTTGCAAAATTTCATAAGCTATGTAATATAGCAAATTTCTATACTTGTAATATACCTGTTCAAACTTGTCTTTTTGTTCTTCATCTACTAATGCTAAATATAGCGCTATCATTTATTCCTCCGTTTTTTGAAGCTTCTATACATAATAATCCTGCGTTTTTCTGAAATGTTATTTTTTCAAAAAATTTTTCCATTTTTTTCCATTTGTTTTTTTCCATTTGTTTTTTCGTTTTTTCACTGTTTTAAAAAAATTTTAGGGTGGTTGAATGCAAAACTAACTTCTGGTTTGCTTTTTCCTTTTTCGTTTTCCAGAACTACTTTCTGGTTTTGCTTTTTCTGTTTTCTTTTTATAGAACTAACTTTTGGTTTTGTTTTTTCATTTTTGTTATGCAAAACTTACTTCACTTAAATGTATTATAACAGAAAATGCCGACCACTAATGAAAGATTTGTAATCTTACATTTATGGTCGACATATAGATTTTTTTACAAATATTTTTTTACAAATAATTTTTTATGGCACTTAATCTTCGTAATTAATGTAATTTAAAGGATCTATTGGATTTCCATCTTTTGCGATTGCAAAATAAATGTTGTCCCCTTCCTTTGAATAGTATCTTGTTGGTTCATTAACATACGCAATTGTCTGACCTGCTTCAACATAATCTCCTGCTGCGACTTCTGGATTAATAACCTGACCGTAAGTTGCAATGTAGCCGTTTCCGATCGCCTGATTTATGCAAATTCCCAATTCTTCATCTTCATCAAGAGTTGTCACAACCCCATCCGCTGCTGCTTTAATTGGCTCGCCTTTTTTGCTACCAATTACAATTCCCGGATTAGTTCTATATTCACCTAAAGTTGAAAAATACACTGTACTTTCCATATCATAAGGCATTACAATATTTCCCTGTACCGGCCACAACAACTGACTGTTTTTATTAAATTTCAGTTTTTTAATTTGAGCCGCAGCTTCAGATGACAAACCATACATGTATTCATCTTCTTTTACATTTGACTCTGTGTTGGCTTCAACTACCTGATTGTTTGCTACAATCTCGGTTTCACCTTCTGTACTTCCCCTATAAGTGCTATCATCAGCAACTCTGTCACCTTCAGTAGTTTCCTGAATTTTGTCCTGAGCTACCTTAACATTTTCCTCTGCCGTTGTCGCGTCATTGTTTGCTTCTCTTAAATTTACAACATTGTCCCTGCCTTTTTGACCAATGAAATATGTTCCACTTGCCACAGCCGTTAATGCTACAACACAAACAATAACTGCAGTTATAAATTTCTTATCCATACTTATCACCTCACTGATAGTATGACCTGTAAAAAGAAAGTTATTCAAAAAATGAAATTTTTTTCAATTATCTACTATAGAGCAATCATAAAACTTCCGTAAAATTTCTTTCCAGTTTGCCCCTTCCTTCGCTAAATGATTCCCGAAAGATAAACTCATTCCAAAGCCATGACCTATGCCTTTTGTAGTAACTCTAATTCCCTTTTCGCACTCATCAATTTGCAAACTGGTTGATTGAAGCCCCAATGCCTTAGCAAATAAATCCCCACTTATTTTCGTATCACCAATTTTTGCCCATAATAAATAACCCTGTTCATCAACATTTTTACAGTTAATAATATTAAGAAGATCCTTTGAATCCATTTTGGAATAGTCAAACTTCTCTTTTTTATCCTTATATACCACTATTCCATTTTTGTTAAGAGTATCTATAAACTCTTTTACTGTAAAATATTTTATTCCTATATAATCGTTTTTCTGCAAATCACTTTTACACGCTACCTCTTTTAGATAACTGTAGTCATGCCCCAATACTTTTTCACCACTTCTGGTATTACCATTACTTGTCATATGAAATAAAGGCAGAATAATTTTTCCATTACTCTTTAAAACCTTCCCTCTTGTACTCTTCATTATGCTATCCCAGTAATGTAGATTTTCTTCCAGGCACCTGCTTTTACCAAGCCCTGTTAAATTATAAAAAAATCCTCTAGGAGTATTTGCTTTTTCGCCACAAAACTTTCTGTACCAAATTTCTTCCAACTTACAGTATGGAATATACGACAAACCCAGTTGCGTAGCCTCAATGCTTTGAGAATTTTTCATACAATAATATATATACGTTCTAATCACAACACTCTGTGCTTTTATTAACTCACTGGAAAACTCGCTTTTCTCCATCTGTGCCATTAAAACACATGGTATAAAGTCCTCTACATCCATTTTTATTGTATATCCGTCATTTTCAATTATAACAGTTCGTCCACTTTTGAATCTCTCGGTTGTTTCTTTATTCGCCATCTTCACTATTACTGTTATTATAATTGGAAATACAATCACAAAAATCAAAATCCACTTATATTTTTTGACCATAATTTTTTAAAGTATTTTTTTATATTATATGATTTTTCAAAATATAAATTACAAAAAATTGCTACCCCATTATAACAATGAAATAGCAATTTTATCTTTAACTGCAAATTTGAATATTACCGACGCCCTTGCCTTTAACATCCCACATTACAGTGTAGCTTCGATATTTAATTTTATCCGACCTTTATGTTGATTTAAGTATAACACAAAGATGGGTTTATTTTGTTTTGAAGGTTGTTAAGAAAATTAGTAATTAGCTTTCTTTTTTATTAATAATTCCCTATCAATTTCTTTCGATATATTTTATAGTCTTTATCAAATAACTCATCTATATTTTCCTGTCTCACAGATACTTTTCCTGTACCTCTGGTTGCATCAAGAATAATAACCTTCTTTTTATCTTCACCTGCAAACTCTTTGAAAAACATAACATGATTTGTATTCAGTTCTCTTATATAATTATCCTTTTAAAGCTGACTCAACATAATATCCATCATCTTTTCTTGCAATATCTCTAAAATATTCTCCCCAATCTCTATGTACTGTTTCTGCGATTCCTAAACCAGTGTCTAAAAAAACTATCTTGATTTTTTCTTTATTAGCGTTTGCATACAGATACCAATTTCTTTCACTTAATATTTCACTTTTATCATATGCATGTTGTACAGTATTGTTCATTAATTCCACAAATACATCATATAATTCCTGTGTGTAAATGATACTATAAAAATGTACATTTAATGGAAAATAAAAATGTACAATCCAAAGTAGCATGTTAATCTATTCATGGAGGTAACAACCATGAATGAAACACTACTAACACAGTTAAGAATCTTGAAAATGACAGATTCAAAACCTAACTTTTCAGAACTAGCCAGGATTTATGACTTGGATCGTAGAACCATCAAAAAATACTATGACGGATACGATGGCAAACCAACAAATCGTAATAAGCCTAGCAAACTAGATAAATATGAAACAATTATACGCGAAAAGTTGCAAATTAAAGGAACTGCTATTCGCTCAGTGTATGAGTTTATATTTCACGAGATAGATTCTGATATTGGAACCTACTCAAACTTTAATAAATACCTTAAAACAAAAGGGATTAAACCCAAGAAGTATTCAAAGGGACATCCCAGATTTGAGACACTCCCCGGTCAACAGGGACAGGCAGATTGGAAAGAAAACATGAATATTGCCAACTGCTATGGAGAAATCTTCACCTTTCAGGTGTTTGATTATAAATTGGGGCATTCTAGATACTGCCACTTTACTTACAAAACAACAAAGACAAGACAGGATGTATTCGACTGCTTGATTGCTGCGTTTAAAGCAACGGGTGGAGTACCTAAAGAACTCCTTTTTGACAACATGTCATCTGTCGTGGATTTAAAAGATGGGCGAAGGCACGTCAATAATCAGATGAAGGCCTTTGCTGATGACTTTCATTTTAAAATAAGACTCGCAAAACCAAGGCACCCTTTTACAAAAGGTAAAGTTGAAACCATTAATAAGTTTCTAGGTTGGCTGTTACCTTATGAAGGAGAGTTTGAAACTGAAGAGGAACTGATATTAATTCTTGAAAACATAAACGAAAGAATCAATAAAAGTGTTTGTCAGGCTACAAACATGCCGCCTTTGTTATTATTCCAAAAAGAAAAGGAATACCTGCAGTCCTTACCTAATCAGAAAGTTATCGAATCTTATCTGTCCCACGACCGTCAAATCAAAGTACAGAAGGATTCTATGATTAATTATAAAAACAGCAAATATTCCGTTCCGCCTGCTTACATAGGTAAAAATGTCTATATTAGACAAACCTTTGATAAGTTGCATATTTATTATAACACGGAAGAGATTGCCGTCCATAAAATATCGAGTAAAAAATTAAATTATAATAAAGAGCACTACATCGAGCTTTTATCTAATGTAATAAGCAATAAAGATGACGTATCTGAAATGGCAGAAACAAATCTAAAGCAGATGGATGATTTCCTGTAAAAGGAGGAATTATGCCAAGCTATACAAAGATAATCGATGGTCTGACAGATTTAGGAATGCACAAAATGCAAGAATATATAGATCATTATATCGATGCTGTAAACAATGGAGATAAGTCTTTTAGTGATGCGTTGGAAGAACTTATCTCTATTGAAAAGGAAAACAATAAAATACGAGCAATAAATGCATGTGTAAAAGTTGCCAATTTTCCATTCATTAAAACAATGGATGACTTCGATTTTTCGTTTCAACCGGGAATAAACAAAAAAGAATTGTTGGAATTCACGTCTCTTGGTTTTATAGAGAGAAATGAAAACATCTTATTTGTTGGAACCAGTGGTGTTGGTAAAACACATCTGGCAACAGCCATAGGTGTTGAATGTGCAAGAAATAGATATTCAACATATTTTATATCATTTGAGAACCTAATGACTCAACTAAAAAAAGCATTAAATGAGAATCGCTTAGAGCAAAGAATGAAGTTTTTTTCAAGATACAAGATACTAATAATTGATGAACTTGGATATATGCCAATCGATTCGGATTCAGCGAATTTATTCTTCCAGCTTATAGCTAGACGATATGAAAAGCATTGTACAATAGTAACAACAAATATGCCTTTTTCGAAATGGGGTGAGATATTTGGATCAACAACACTTGCCAATGCGGTTCTTGATTGATTGCTCCATCATTCATCAGTTATATCAATAAAAGGTCCGTCATACAGACTCAAGGAAAAGAGACGTTTTCTTGAAGGTCAAAGCGACGACTGAGTGGGATAAGTGTACATTTTTATTTTCCACTTTTTGGACATTATTATATTGACATTTACAGCCATTTGTATTTTTTTGTTTCCACATATACTTTATCCCTTTTTTTCATTATTGCCTTGTGTATTTTTAATTAATATACTTTATTTTGAGTATAACAAATAATGATATTTTTAACATTAGTCAAATAGTTCATTACACTCAATATAAAAAATTCGTGTTCCTAAATTATTTATCATAACCATTCCACCCCTTATTTGTCACTCTCCATTTCCATATACGTAGTATATGTTCAATATATTCCCATCTATACCATTTACTTCTTTTTTCAATCAATTTCATTCTTACAATCATTGAAGGATGTGCCTCAACTTTTATATATTTTTTATAATAACTGTAAATTAAATTTTCTTTATTTTCTACACTTCTTATTTTTTCATCATATGTCTTCCAAAAATTTATAAATGCCATTCTTTCTCCAGTATAAATCTGTGTAGCCAATCTATCGGCCCTTAATTCTGCAATTTGATACCAATATCTTTGATCACAAAAAACCTCAAAAAATAACTTCTGAAGAATCAAAAAGCATAATACCAAATATAAAATTACTTCTATTTCTACAGAAAATTTAAGAACAACAAAAAAAAGTAATATACAAAAAAGATAACTAACCAAATAAACAAAACACGAAATTTTTCTTCTTCTTTTAATATTATTAAAATCTTTATAATAAATGTGGGCCAGTTCATGTCCAATTGTATATAATAAAATATCTTTAGCATTATCTTCTGACCTAAGTATTTCAATAAATTGATAGGATACTCCTATATGCGGTATTCCACATTCATCCATGTACGTTTCAATTTTAATACTTCTATCTTTCAATATATCTATCTTTACATTTGAAATTTTCAATTTTTTACACATATTTACCACATCTGGTTCAATTGCACCTAAAGTAACCTGATCTATATCTATGCTTTCTTCTTTTTTCTTAACAACAGCCTTTGATTTTATTTTTTCAAATAAGGTTCTTAATATTAATATTACTATTACAGTCCCACCTACAATACTTCCAATTTGATGATTTAATTCTATAAAATATAGCACAAGAATAAATCCCCCCAACACGCATATATATACTATAAACTCTACTACCTTATTTAATGTCCATTTTATTTTTATCCTTTTTGACTCATCTTTTTTTATCAATTCTGGATTATGCTCTATTGGCAATAAAATACCTTTTATATATTCATTAACCAATTGGGCACACTCTTGGGTTATTTCTTTCAATTTTGACACTATAATCTCGACTGTAAAAATTACAAACAGTGCATACCTGATAGATATTACTTCTATTATTTTCATTATGTTTTCTAAAATAATTGGAGATATCAAACACCAACCACTAATATAAATTATCATTGTAAATACATCAAACAATTTATTTTTTATATAGTCTAATTCTTTCTGTTGCTTTTCATCTACTTCATAAAAAAGAAATATATTCTTAATTATAATTTTTATATTATTCACTAAAACTTTTAAGCTTCTTCTCAAAATATTTTTCTGATATAGTTCTCTATAAAATATCAATTTATACCACGCAAGCAATATACCCCCAACTATTATATATCCTATTAATAACATAAATTTTCTCTTATCCTTAATGATATATACTCTCAAAATTTATCATATACTTTTATATTTTTTTTCTTTTTACTATAATCACTTCAAATATAAACATATCAAATACGCTTACAATAGCATTTTATCATTACACAAATCACTTCTACTTAAACCTAACCTGCAAATTTAAATTGATATACATCTTTTTATCTTCCTTATACAGAGACGCAAAACTATGTTTGCCTGTTGAACCTCTTTCCAATTTGGTATTATCCAATAAATATTTCTCAAAATAATCTCTATTATAAATGGAATTTTTTCGGGTGGTTGTCACCCTACCCGATTTTCCTTTCTTTTAATTTCACGAGACTTTTGTCTCTTTTTTCGTTTCTGCTTCCTGTCTTGGATTTAGCCATTCTTCTTCTGAAAAACTCCAGTCCCTGGTTTCTCTTGCCCATCTTTCTGGATGTCTTTCTTTTGCTTTTTCATAAACCTCTTTTCGCTTCCTTAAAATCTCCTGATCCAATCCCATATGTCTCTGTGATGGTGTCACATAGTTTATCCCACTGTGACGATGTTAGTTATTGCACCATTCCACAAATCGCTTTACCCACAGTCTTGCTTCTGTCAGTGTGGCAAAACCTTGAAGCTGAAAATTCGGCACATATTTTAATGTCTTAAACAAACTCTCTGCATATGGATTATCATTACTTACCCGAGGTCTGCTTTTCGTTGGCGTAATTCCCAGTGCATACAATGTTTCCAACATTGTTGCTCCCTTCATCGGACTTCCATTATCAGACTGTAGCACCAATGGCTCTCTCTGCATATTTCTGATATATATCTTTTCATCCCGATAAATTCGTTTTACCAATTCACTTGCATGCTTTGCGTCTTCACTTTCCCAAACTTCCCAACCAACAATCTTTCTGCTATATAAATCCGAAAACATATACAGATAATAATGCTTTCCTTTGATTGGCTCATTTTAGTATGTGATATCCCACATCCAAACCTGATGGGCTCCCGTTGCCTTGTGGGTTGATATTGGTATCTTATGTTTCCGTTGCTCCCGCCCTCTATGAGTCAACTGTTTTGCTTCCTTTAACACTTTGTAAATTGTACTTTCGCTTGCTATATAGCTTCCTCTGTCTGCAAGTATTGGAACAATCTCACTTGGTGTTTTTGATGCAAACTCTTCAGAATTACATACATCCAATATCTTCTTTTTTTCTTCCATAGTCAGTTTATTCGCCGGCTCCGGTCTTGCACATATCGTGCGTTTGTCTATATAATCACTGTCTGTATTCTTCCAGCGGTTATATGTTCGTTTACTGATTCCAAGCTCTGCGCATGCTTTATACAATGCTGCTCCTGAATCTACTGCTTCTTTGATCAACTCTACTGCTTATCTGTGATCTGAAGCGTTGATCATTCGTCCTCTTCGTCCGTTCCCCAAATCGCATCTGCTTTTTTCGTAGCACTAATAATGTTGCTTCAGCCAATGCCTTTTCTTTTCTGGCAAGCTCTTTTTCTAACTTTTCCTTTTCTTTACGTTCTGCACGGAGTTCTTTGCCTGCCTGTGTGCCTTTTTCCCTTGCGTTATCATTTGCGTTTATACAAGCCTCTTTCCATTCTTTGACCTGCTCCGGATAAACACCTTTTTCACGGCAATACTCCGAAAACTCTATCTCTGTTAAATTTGCAGTTTCAAGAACAACCATGAACTTATCCTGACTGCTCCATTTATCTGCATTCTTATATTTTGTTGTTGCTGATAAGCCCTTTTGATGCTTAGCCTGATCTCTCCATCTGTACAAAGTATTGATCCCTACTCCTGTATCTCGCTGGATGTCTGTTACTGTTTCATCGCCTTCAAGCATTCTTGCCATTATGGCTTCCTTCATTTCCTTTGGATATTTGTTATAACTCATAGCAATCACCTGTCCTTCTGACACTTATCATATCAGCTTGGGAGGTGGGTAACAACTACCCTACGCTAGAGGGATATAATATTGCTCCAAAAAACTATTTTTCATCATTCGTATCCTGCAATTTTCAAAGTGATATTTTTTGTTTTTCAACATCATTTATTGTTTAATCTATTTCTTCCGATATATCTTATACCCCTTGCAAAATAATTCGACTACATTTTCTTTTCTCACGGATACCTTCCCTGTACTTCTTGTAGCATCTATAATAATTATTTCTTTTTTCTCATCATCTACAAACTCTTTGAAAAACATAACATGACTTCCTACTTTAGCAAGCACATCTCCCTGCTGAATTTCATCAATGCTTTCAATTACATTTGCATAATCAGGAATAATTCTTGTAGATATTTTTTTAGGCAACTCCCAACACACAGTCAACAAGCCAGAGCAATCTACTCCTACACAATCGTAGCTTACGTGTCTTGATTTATCTTCCGGAACATTTCCGGCATATTTTCCTTCGGAAATTCCTTTTTCAAACTCCTCTATGGTAGAAGCTAATCCCCATCCGTATGCCATCCCTACATTTTTTTGATTCGGCTTCCACCAACCACAATCAAGAACTTCACCTTGCCAGGTAGTATCCGGTGTATCCACTTCTACACCATTAGAATCTGTCCCATGCTTTATATTTTTTTCTTTTGCAGTCCATTCATAGTTAGCATATTCTAATGCTTTCTCAATAACTTTTTTACCCCATTCCATATAAATATCCTCCCGATAATAAAATCTTTTATTTTTGTATTTTCTTTCTTACAATCAAAGCATTAGGAATTTCAATAATATCAAATCCCTTATTTACATACATTGATTCAGAACCACCACAATCGTTTATAGAAAACTCTCCTCGTGACGGATACCCTTCAATATAATCGTATCCATTTTTCTTTGCATACTGACAGGCACAATCTAGTAGTGCTTTTGCAATTCCTATCCTACGCATATCCGGCTCAACGGTAAAGCAGACAATAGAAAGTATTTTATCCCTTTCATCAACACCATTCCAACTATATGGAGACATCTCCCTGCTTAATCGAAAATAATTATCTTTTGTATCTGCATTACAAAATCCAACAATTTGATTATCATAGACGGCTACAAAGCCATTCAAGATACCATTTTCTATCAATTCTTTTGCATAATCTCTTTTACAATACGATCTTTCATTCTCCGGCATTAGACTCCGCTCTTGCTCGTGCTTATCCGTCCAATGATGCCAGACACAATAACATCCTTTTTGAATGTTTCCATCAGAAAATGCTCTGTGTTCAAAATAGTCGATATAATCATCTGCCATATCTTTTGTGAGTTTGCACACTTTGAAATTCATCAAAAATACCTCCTTGCTAGGATATTCATGTAACAAACTAATTCTTTCCATTCTCAATAAATAATTCTATATCACTAACATCATTTTCTAAAACAGCTTTGTATACATCCATACTAGTGAATTTGTCAAATGAATATAAACCTCTCTCAATTAATTGTTTCTTTAAATAAATTATACGTTCTTTTGCTTCTTTATTAGCAGAAACCTGTTCTATAATCTGCTCACAATATCTTTCTGCCTTCTTAATTGTTTCACGATTGAGAAACCAAATATCAAAGTTCCATAGTTCTCCATCAATAATGTTTTATTTTCTATTTTATTAAATTTTGCATCATATGCATCCCATTATTCCATTGACTTTCTCCTACGCTATAATCTATATTCTAAAATTATACCATTCTCCCAATAATAAAACCACACATTTCCTCTCGTGACACCATTTTGACACCATTTTTCCCCTTCCCCTACTTCAAAATACAGAAAAGGCATCCCCGAAATCTTCGGGAATGCTCTACATTTTCGCACGCATTTCTTATTGATACCGTCGGCATCAATAAGCTTGCGCTCTATTCCGAGAACACCTCGATTCCGCTACCGCTTCATCTCGGTCGGGACTGTCGTCCCATAAATAAGTAAAAGAAAGTCCATTTGAATGCAAGCACTCAAATGGACTTATTTTACTTATTTATTGTTCTCGTAGTAAAACGAAGATTATTCGATAATTAAGATTATTATATATCTATCTTATTCCCCTTATTTTAAAGGGGTTTTCTTTCTATTTGTTTGTATTTTAGCCTTGTTTTTCGTGGCTGTTTCACATAGTGGTACGTTTTCGGTACGTTAAAGGTTTGCAAGTTCTTCCATTATGCTCTTGTATCTCTCACGCTGAAATACTACCCTTTCTGTTGAACTCATACCGGTACGTTTAAACGTGCCTACACCGTTACCTTGCAGTGCTGCATTTCTTATATCTTCAATGTATGGCCGTAACTTTCTTAAGGTCTGCCTATCTCTTCTCATTTTCCAAAATGCAGAATCTTTTTTCTGCATGAGTGCCTTATAACTTATTTGTAACTCTTCGGCTATATCCTTGTATTGCTGCTGTTTTTTATAATGCTTTATGATGATGTCAGCCTGTTCCCTTGGTAAACGTTCCACACATTCCCATATATCTTTTTTAAGCTGTTCTTGTTGTAGCTTGTCTAGTACCTGCTTTTCTACGTTGATATTTTTATCAGCCTTTGCATCTAACAGGGTAAAACCGTCGTTTATTTCCTTGTTGGTGCTTGCTGATACCCTGCTGGCTCTCAATTTCTCTATTTCCTGAACCTTTTGCACAGATACGCCCATTTTATAAGCCATAACTCTAACAGTGGGTATTATGCCCTGTTCTTCTAACTCTATATTAATTCTATTGTATTTATTGATTAGTTCGTTGGTAGAAACACCAACACCGCTATAGCTGTATACATACCTTGTTAAGTGGTTACGCAGATACCAACCTAAATAGGTTAAAAATTTACCCTTGCTTTCATCATAGCCTTTTATTGCTTTAAGCATTGCAAAGTAACTTTCTTGTAGTAAGTCCTCTGTTTCTTCACAAGGGAAATATTTCTTTATATACTTACGCATAAAGCCTATATTTTTCATATACAACAGTTCAAGCCTTGCTTTGTCTGTTGGGTTATCCTTTAAATATAACGCTAATTCTTCATTGTTCATAGGCGTTTACTTCCTTTTCTGCTCTATCCCATAGCCTATACAGCCAACGCTCATTTATGCCTAAATATTCGGCTATGTCACGCTTACTAAATCCTTTTATATAAAACATAAAGAACATAGTTTTATAACGCTCATTGTTTATGTTTCTTACTATGTCTTTTATGCTCTCCTGCTCTTTCTCCAGCCTTTCAACTTCTGTATAAGCTTCTTTTAGTTCCCTGCTTAAATCAATGATATTTTCGTATTCTTCCAAAACCCTTATATGGTCTTTCCACATTTTAATAGATGCGTCATTACTGCGATATTGTGTTAACTTGTTCATGTTCATTTCTTCCACCTCACAATTTAAAAGAACACCCCTAGCCACGTTAATAACTAGGGGTTGCAAACAACATTATTATTTCAGATTGTCGATATTATCTACTTATATCCATGATGTAACTAATGATTGCTAATAAATAATCGTAGTTTTTTTATTTTACGGCTTTACTGCCTGCGTTGGCTGTCTCTTCTGATACAACCTTGCTCTGCTGGTAGTAAATGCCTTTCATTTTATTATCAAGTACAAACGCATCATATACTACACGACCTTCTACAAGCTCGCCATTGATTCCCGGTGGATCCTGATGAACTCTATAGTCCTGTAGTTTTAATGGCGCCGTAGTCGCTGACTTATGGGAAACCATAAAGCCAAAGTTAGCCGGTAGTCTGCTGGCTGGGGTTTTAATAACTTCCATGCCGTCAAGGTTTGCTATTACTCCCCTTATACGCATATCTTCCCCTACAGCAGTATCAAGAACAATGTCAGGCGACTTTTTCATAAGTCTATACACTGCCGGTGTAACTGTTAAAACTCTGTCTGTTTCCGGTACTTCCGAATCGTCAAGGCTTTCTGTTGCCTTTGTGATTTCATCATAAATATTCCCAGCTGTAAGCACTACAGGTTCAGGTTTAACGCCTGCACCCTTGCACATTTCACCGTAAATATATGTATCAATTTCAGGGATAACGACCTGACGAATCTGCCTAGCCAACGCTTCGGCACCGTCTAGTGCCTGCCCTGTTTCATCATTATCCATCTTGTCAACTACAAAAGTGAATGAACGGTCTTTTGATAAAATCATGTACTGTGTTGTTGCAGCAAGGTCTTTCACTTCACCGTAACGGCTCCAGTTACCACTCTGTCTTTCTTCATAGCCGTTTCTTGCATAGTCATTCATTTCCGCGGTAGTAATCTTATATACTTTTACCCCTTTGGCTCCCATAAAGTCGTAATCTTTATTAGTAAGCAGGTCAATCTTGCTTTCTTTTACAAAGATTTCATCTACATATGGCGAGTACTTGGTTACTAATTCTATAGCCATAATTTAGCTCTTTCTCCTTTCCTAAAGTCCGAAAGCGTTCCTAATTTTGGCATCCTCTTCTTTTACCTCTTCATCTTTTAAAGGTCCGGGGGTAGGTCTCATAATATACGGAACCGGTTTTCCTGTACCTCTAACTGCTCCCATACTTTCCAACTTGCCCACGTTCTCCATGAACTTATCAACGTCGGAAGTGTCGAGAATATCCAAAAGGCTTTTATTAAGTCCTTTTTCCTGCAATTTTTCCGCACATTCCAGGCGGTTTTCTCTTGCTGTTAGGTTCTGCTCTCTTGTTTCTAAATCTTCGTTGTTATTGTTGTTTTTTCGCTCTCTTGCAAGACGTTCCTGTACAATTCTGTCGACGTCGTCCTGTGTGAAAGTCTTGTTATTATCCCCACTGTTTGGCTGTGGGTTCTGCTGTGTTCCCTGATTATTTGGCTCTGTGCCTGCTGGTTCAGTTCCAGCCTTTGCTGGGTCATTATTATCTAATGCCATGTTGTAACCTCCTTGTTTTACGTCTTGGGTGAGACTTTTTTTGATGTTTAATTATGAATTGCCAAAACTCTACCAATACCCGACAAATGTGCGTAAAGAAGATAAAAACAAAAAAACGCAGGAAAGCTATTATAAAAATAACTTTCCCACGTCTAAAAATACATTTGACTTACACCCCTGCGGGGTGCGGTACTGATAAAATCTTGTATTAATATTATACCAAATTTTAGCAGCTTATACAACCTGTATTTGTTTATTGTATGCCCTTGAAAAAGGTATGCAAAAAGTGTGCAAAAGGTGTGCGTACTTTTTTATATCTCTCTCACGTTCTCAAGGTATAAATAGGCTTTCTTATATGTTCCGCTCTGCTCCTTGGGTATCTTTACCTTTTTAACCATAGGGGCAAGCCTTACCCTGATTTTCTGTAGTTCATAATCATGCTTATATGATACTTTGATTTGTACCACTCTATCACTTCCTTTCTGTCTTAACATTTCTTAACATTAGGCTTTTCATACTCTCCCCTTGTCTAGGGTTGTTTATGTATCACTTGGGGGCTGGTTAATTTCTGCCGTTCATTTCCGCTTTAGCTGCTTTCATTCCCTGCATATAGCCAAACCTAAAACTACTAAAAATTAAATCGTATTGGTCTTTACTATCTTCTAAAATGTCCTGTACGTTGCTAATGCGTAAGTCATAGTTAGGATTTATTTTCCCTATTGATTTATTAATTAACTGCATTGTATTCTTCACTCTTGCCATCTTCTGCACCTCTTTCTAATTTTCAAATAATGTGATATATAACATTGCTTGCACTATTTCGGGTATTTCTCCATTTTTCTGTTGCCATTTAGTAACAGTTGCTAAAATATTGTCTTTGCTCTTCTTCGCCATTTCTTCCGCCAATATCGTAAATACGCCCGTACTGTCTTTTATAGCCACCTTGGGTTTATCTAATTCTTGATTTTTCAAGGTGCCATAAAACAATAGCGTTTTATCATCTGTTAAATAGATTTTATATTCTTCGCTTATTGTTTTCATCTTTTCGCCTTTCTGGTATAATTACCCTAAAGATATATACATCAATACAAAACTTATATTTTAATAAATATAAATAAAACCTTGGTGGGGTTCGTTTTGCTGGTGCGTATATCTTTTTTTATATATTTTTTTCTTTTCTTTTTATTCTTATATATTCTTTTATTCTTCTATTGTTGTTAGCTTGCTTGTTAGTTACCTTGTTAGATAGTGGCTTTTTAATAGTATTTATAACCTTGTTTCCTACTTCAACAAAAACCATATAAACCACTGATAAATAAAGGCATTGAGCCTTGTTACTTCCTTGTTAAAGGCAATTAGTAATACATTAAGGTTTGAGTTCCTACAGCTGTATACTTCGTTGTATTTCTGTTGCAATAATGCCGATTAATGTAACAGAAATGCCCTTTTTACATACAGAAATCTAAAAAATGTATACAGAAATACAATTAATGTATGCAGAAACTAGGGTAAATCTATGATTTATTAACATTAATCTTGGATAAACTAACATTTATCTTTGATTTACTCTTGTACTTGATTGCCGTTGTTTTGGTATAAGTCATAATTAACAATTACAATCAAACGCCCAAACTTTAGATTTTTAACCTTTATTTCTTCCGTTGTTTCTAAATGTTTTAAGGCTGTTTTTACGCTCTGCATTGACAGCCCTGTTTCATTGCTCAAATTCTGTAAGCTGGTTATAAACTCGCCACGTTCAACCACTACACCTTTAAAACTGCCCTTTTTCCAGTTTGCTTTTAATAAGCAATGTATAAAGAGTGTTTTCGTGTTTACATCTGTGTACCATTCCCAGCCTAACATTTTACGGCTTAATTTAATAAAATTATTGTTTACGAATGGCACTCGCTCGCTAATTGAAACCTTTTTTTGCTTATTCTGTGACTTTTCTACGTGTAGGGGTTCTGTTGGTGGCTTTTCTTCTTTAAGCTCTGTATTATTTATTTTTGGTTCGCCGAACTGCTGCAAACATTCATTCCATAACCTAGGAAAACTTAACCCTTTACTTTGGTAGTGCTTTTCTATCTCCACTAAAAAGCGTATATCTGTTTCGCCGTTTTCCTGAAAAGCTACGTTGTGAATATCTTTCATGCAACGCACAGAACCCAATTCTTCGCTTGTAGACAACATTACGCTTTTAATAACCTTGTCCTGCTCTTTATTCATTTACTGCCGCCTTTCTGTCAATTCCCATGCGTTCAAATAAGTAAACCTTTGGGACTTTTCCCCTTATTGTGATGTAACCCTTATTACTTAATTCCTGGTTACACTCCTTAATAACCTTGTAACTTGCACTTTCTGAAATTCCTAATATATCAGAAACTTCCTTTGCTCCGATTAAATAACTCGCCATGTCTTACTCCTTTCTAATCTTCCAATATTTCTGTTACGTCTACATTTAAAATTTTTGCAATCTTGCCAACTGTTGCAGGCTTGCCCGATTTCTTAAATATAACCGTATTATAAGTTCCCTTTGGTATTCCAGCCTTTATAATATCGTTAGAATCCATACAAGCCCTTGCCTTTGCAAGTTCCAGCTTTTCAATGCTTATTTTCATTGTTTCGCTCCTTTCATTCATAATTTAAAGCTATACTATAGCCTAAAGCGATTGTAATACGTGTTATTTTGATTGTCAATAACTTTTGGCTATATTTTTTTCTTGTATTTTTGATTGACTTTATAGCTTTAAGCGTTTATGATACTTATATCAATATTGATGAGGTAATAAAAATGTCAGAAGAATTAAAAGATTTATTTTCTGAACAATTACGCAAATGTTTAGAAAATAGTAATATAACTATGACAGAACTAGCTAAAAAGATAGGCGTATCACAAGCTACAGTTTCTGATTGGTGCAACGGAAAAAAAGCACCACGATTTGACAAAATAGAACAATTGGCGAAATTTTTTAATGTTCCAGCAACTTATTTTTTTAAAGATGAAATTATAGAAACAGATTATAAAAACATTAAAAACGCAAGATTGTATGAAGTTGCATACAATAAAAATCAAAGAGAAAATCATGCCGCTTTACACCCTGAAAAATTTCCAAAGGTCAATGTTTTAGCAGCACACTTTGAGGGTGAAGAGTTTACAGAAGAGGAACTGGAAGAAATAAAGCAGTTCGCCGAATTTGTGAAGAACCGAAGAAAATAGAACAATGAAAATATAATATACTTACCAGGGGAACCGAAGGGGCGGTTGGCTGGCTT
>ERZ791741.728-NODE-728-length-29857-cov-32.866720_pt1 | contig 29857 bp, 22 predicted proteins | sample MGYA00510040_ERZ791741 | MGnify/ENA primary metagenome ERZ791741 (study PRJEB30046, sample SAMN00791960) | human gut metagenome | study: EMG produced TPA metagenomics assembly of the A metagenome-wide association study of gut microbiota in type 2... | reverse complement strand
ATTGTTTCAGCCGAACAGACGGGCAAGTTGCTGTATTTTGACGTCGATGAGGGCGACGTTCTCGCCAAGGGACAGCAGGTAGGGCTTGTTGATACGGTGCAACTCCAGCTGCGCGCGATGCAGCTCGGCGCAACGAAAGAGGCATACGCGAGCCAGCGCCCCGACATAGAGAAGCAGATAGCGGCGACGAAACAGCAACTGGCGAAGGCCGAGTTGGAGGTGGAACGGTATTCCGCCTTGGTGCGCGACAACGCCGCCAACCGCAAGCAGCTTGACGATGCGGAGAGCAGCGTGCGCGTGTTGCGCCGCCAGTTGGACGCGCAACTGTCGCAGCTTAACAACACCACGGGCAGCCTGAACCGCCAGATGGACGCCGCCGAGATACAGCGGCGTCAGGTAATCGACAATTTGGAGAAGTGCCGGGTGAAGTCGCCAATCGGCGGAACGGTGCTCGACAAGTATGCCGAGGCTGGCGAGTACGCCACGCCGGGCAAACCGCTGTTCAAGATAGCTGACGTTGCCGACATGAAGTTAAGGGCGTATGTCGATGCGCCGCAGCTCACATCGCTTAAAGTAGGGCAGCCGGTAAAAGTATATGCCGACTTTGGCGAGGACGGCAACCATGAGTATAAGGGCGTTATCGAGTGGATTTCGGACAAGGCGGAGTTCACCCCGAAGACGATACAGACACGCGACGAACGCTCCAACTTGGTGTACGCGGTGAAGATAGCGGTGAAGAACACCGACGGACTGATAAAAATCGGGATGTACGGCGAAGTGGATTTTTAATTTAGGAGTAGAGGGGTAAAGCAGTAGAGGAGCAAGTCCCACCTTCTCACCTCCTAACTTTCTCACCTTCAAATCCATGCTCTCACTTTCTCACCTTCTCACTTTCTCACCTTTAAATCCATGTTTTTACTTTTTTACTTTTTCACCTTTTTACCTTTAAAACTATGGTTTCAGTTGACGATTTGCGAAAAAAATACGGACGGACTACGGCCTTGGACGGTATTTCGCTCAATGTCCGTGAGGGCGAGATATACGGCATCATAGGCCCTGACGGCGCAGGCAAGACGTCACTCTTCCGCATATTGGCTACGCTGTTGCTGCCCGACGGCGGAAGGGCCACGGTCGACGGCCTTGACGTCGTTAAGGACTATCGGGAGCTGCGGCGGCGCATAGGCTACATGCCAGGCAGGTTTTCGCTGTATCAAGACCTGTCGGTGGAGGAGAACTTGCAGTTTTTCGCCTCGGTGTTCAACACAACGATAGAACGGAATTACGCTCTTATAAGGGACATTTACAGCCAGCTTGAGCCGTTTAAGGCGCGCAGGGCAGGCAAACTGTCGGGCGGAATGAAACAGAAACTGGCGCTTTGCTGCACCCTGATACATGCTCCGCGCGTGCTGTTGCTCGACGAGCCGACAACAGGCATCGACCCGGTGTCGCGCAAGGAGCTGTGGGCTATGCTGCGGAAGTTGAGGCAGGGCTACGGCATAACCATCGTGGTGTCAACTCCTTACATGGACGAAGCGTCGCAGTGCGACCGCATTTCGCTGATGCAGGTAGGACGGTTGTTGCAGACCGGCACTCCCGATGGGATATGTGCGGCGTACACCGGCCGTCTGTTCGCGGTGAAGAGTGCTGACATACACCGTCTGCTTGACGACCTGAAGAAATGCGCCGGTGTGAAGACCGCGTTTGCATTTGGCGACAGCTTCCATGTAACGCTTGACGATGATGTGGCTTCATGCACGCTGTGGGACTACCTGAACGGCCTCGGTCACACAGGCGTTGAAGTGAAAAAGATACAGCCTTCGGTCGAGGATTGCTTCATGTCGCTGATGAAGTTGTGAGCAGTGGACGTGCCTGTACATGTTGATGTGTGGCTTAACCGTAAACGTTTGACAGCCAATGTATTATAAACGGTGCTGCAAAAGATGGCTTTTCGCTGTGCAAAAGGTGCTCTTTCGTGCTGTAAAAGGTGGCTTTTTGCGGCCTGAAAGGTGCTCATTTATAGTTAGGGAATATGAATTATAGAAACATATAAATATAATGTTCAAACAAGTGAGGCGCTCGGTAACCGTCATTCCGCGCTCCGACGCGGAATCCAGAAAGCATCAAAAGTGTCAAATAATATTGATTGTAAACAATGGATTCCGCGTCGGAGCGCGGAATGACGGTTACCGAGTACCTCACTTGAGATTAATTTTGTACGATTGTAATAATCATATCCTAATAAATCCGGTTTGTGGACGGCCTTTGCCCGAAAGCCTTTCGTAAACTTGGAAAATTGATGTGGATATTCTGCCGGTAACTTACCGGCAAAAGATATGTAAGAACTATGGATGCGGAAAATGTGATAACGGCGGAAAAACTGACAAAGCAGTTCGGTGCGTTCGTTGCCGTTGACCATATAACGTTCAGCGTGCGGCGCGGCGAGATATTCGGCTTTCTCGGTGCGAACGGTGCTGGAAAGACAACGGCCATGCGCATGCTGGCAGGTCTTAGCCGTCCGACTGACGGCAGGGCGGTGGTGGCCGGTTTCGATGTCGGCGCACAGCCGGAGCAGGTGAAGCGGCATATCGGCTACATGAGCCAGAAGTTTTCACTTTACGACGACCTGACCGTGGCCGAGAACATGCGCCTTTTCGGCGGCATATACGGTATGCGGCGCAGCCGGATAGGCAGCAGGATTGACAGCATGTTGAGCGAACTCGGCTTGCAGGACGAGCGCAAAAGTCTTGTAGGCTCGCTGCCCTTGGGGTGGAAACAGAAACTGGCTTTCGCCGTGGCGACGATACACGAGCCTGAAATCGTGTTCCTCGACGAGCCTACCGGAGGCGTTGACCCCGTTACGCGGCGCACGTTCTGGGAGCAGATTTACCGCGCCGCCGACAGTGGCACGACGGTTTTCGTCACCACTCACTACATGGACGAGGCGGAGTATTGCGACCGCGTGTCAATCATGGTTGACGGACGCATCGCCGCGCTTGGCACTCCACACGGGCTGAAGGGCGACTTCGGCGCAACTGACTTGTACGGCGTTTTCTACAGTCTGGCACGCAAAGCGGAAAGGAGGTGATACATGGCACAGTTTGTTTCATTCGTCCGTAAGGAGTTTCTGCATATCTTCCGCGACAGGCGCAGTATGCTGATATTACTCGGAATGCCCGTTGTGCTGCTTCTGTTGTTCGGCTATGCGGTTACGACAGAGGTGCGTAACGTGCGCGTGGCGGTGCTCGACCACTCGCGCGACGAGGTGACTACGAGGGCATACGACCGCATTTCGTCAAACGAATATATGTCGCTCGCAATGGTTACGGCCGACCGCCGCGATGTTGACGCGGCCTTCAGGCAGGGACGGATAGACGTTGCGGTAGTGTTCGGGAGTGGCTTTGCAAGCGACATAAGGCATTTCGGCACGGCCCAGGTGCAGGTGCTCGTTGACGGAACGGAGCCTAATCAGGCCGCCATGCGGTTGCAGTATGTAGGTCAGGTGCTGTCGGCCATGCGTAATGACATTGTGAAAGGAAGCGTGGCCGATGCCGGTTTCAACATCGTTCCGGTTACGCGGATGCTTTATAACCCACAGCAAAAGAGCGAATACAACTTTGTTCCGGGCGTGATAGGCATGCTGCTTTTGCTTGTGTGCGTGCTGATGACCAGCGTGTCGATAGTCCGCGAGAAGGAGACGGGCACGATGGAGGTGCTTCTCGCGTCGCCTCTTTCCCCTGCACGCATCATCATGTCAAAGCTCGTTCCTTATTTCGTAATCTCCGTGTTCAACGTTGCCACGGTGCTTCTGCTCGCTCGCTATGTAATCGGAGTGCCCATGGCAGGCAGCCTGTGGTGCTTCCTCGGCGTCACGTTGCTTTACACCCTCGTGTCGTTAACGCTCGGACTGTTCGTCTCAAACCTTGTCCGCACGCAGGTGGCGGCAATGGTTGTGTCGATGTTGTTCATCATTCCAACGATATACCTGTCAGGTCTGGCGTTCCCATTGGAGAGCATGCCGAAGGTGTTGCAGTACATCTCGGCAATCGTTCCGGCGCGTTGGTTCATCGATGCGGCGCGTCGCCTGATGATACAGGGCGTTGAGGCGCGTTACATACTGACTGACGTGTGGGCGATGCTCGCCATGGAAGCGGTGCTGTTGGTTGTCGCGCTGAAGAAGTTTAAGGTAAGGCTTTAACACCCACCCCGGCCATCCTGAATGGAGAGGACTTGATATGTTTCATTACGGACGTGATTAAATGGATAATGTCAATGAGCAAGTTGAATTTGAAGATATTTTCAAAAGGTAACCAGACTCCCTCCCCACGGGATGGTTGGGGTGGGGCTTTTCTCATCCGGAAAGAGTTTCTGCAAATCAGGCGCAACGTCTTTCTGCCGAAGATATTTGTCGTTCTGCCTGTCATAATGCTGCTGATTGTGCCATACGCGGCCAATCAGGAGGTGAAGGACTTGAAGTTCTGCGTTGTCGACAACGACCGCAGCACGCTCTCGCGCGAGCTTGTCGCGCAGGTGGATGCCTCTAAGTATTTCATGCTTGAGTCTGTGCATGGCGACTATCGCAGTGCGTTGGAACAGGTGGAGATGGGCAGGGCCGATGTGATACTCGACATACCGCACGGCTTTTCGTCAGATGTGGTGCGCGAGGGCACGGCCTCCGTCAATGTGAACGTCAACGCGGTGAACGGCGTGAAGGGTGCTCTTGGGCAGGCTTACATGCTCAGCATAATATCCGACTTCGCCTCGGCGCAGCGCGAGGAGCGCGGTATCGGGGTGGGGCAGGGCGCTGCTGGCGGTGTGGACGTGCGTCCGCGTTACCTCTTCAATCCAAGTCTTGACTATAAGGTGTACATGGTTCCGGGAATAATAGCCATGCTCCTGACGCTGCTCATAGGCTTCCTGCCGGCGATAAACATAGTCGGCGAGAAGGAAAAAGGCACCATCGAGCAAATTAACGTAACACCGGTAAGCCGCATGGACTTCATCCTGTCGAAGCTCATTCCTTACTGGATAATCGGCCTGTTCATGCTCCTGTGGTCTATGCTGTGGGCATACATCCTTTACGGAATGCGTCCCGAAGGCAGCGTGTGGTTAGTGTTGCTGTCGTCGTTGCTGTTCTTCCTCATCGTGTCGAGCCTCGGCCTGATAGTGTCAAACTGCTCGGCAACAATGCGTCAGGCCGCCCTGCTGATGCTGTTCTTCCTGATAATATTCGTCCTTATGAGCGGTCTGCTTACGCCAATAGCCAGTATGCCCGATTGGGCGCAGGCCATAACGTATGCCAATCCACTGCGTTACTACATCGAAGCCCTGCGCGCCCTCTACCTGAAAGGCAGCACGCTGGCCGACCTCCAGCCGCAACTGCTCTCGATGGCGGCCTACGCCGTGGTGTCGTGGGCTGGCGCGATACTTAGCTATAAGAAAACAAACTGATTTTCATACATTTGCTGTCATCTGTCAGTATAGCATGTATCTTTCTGAAAACCAGCCTTTTACGGGCTGACAGATAAATGCGTTTACTGTCAGCTTACCGTCATATCCTCCACCGTTTTGTGACCTGCGCTGACAGTAAACGTATTTCTCTGTCAGCCCGTAATCTATTTATTATCAATACGTTATACCCAATCCTGACAGATGACAGTAAAAAACAAAAATCTTTTTTACTGTCATCATAATCATCACTTTATAAATTTCACCATTCCACTTGCTTTATCCACCATTGCAAAAGGTCATCAATTACATTGCAAAACATGTACTTTTAGCGTGCAAAAGATGACCTTTTAGGCTGTAAAAGGGCATATAATACATAACCTTCATTCTATATTGAAGCCAGCAGAAAAATTAAGAGTGTTGTTTGCATGTAGATAAATTTTATTATGTAAAAGTGAAGAAAAAATCATGTGATCAAATGATTATTGCAAAAATTAGCTATATTTGCATTTGGATTGAGGTGACTCTTTCCAGACATGTTAAAAATAGAAGAAGCGTTATGCTTATCATGTACTTGAAAACGTAGGATTTTTTTAGATACAAGGATAGCATGGTGGTTCTCACACTATAGTGTGGGCCGCTATTGTTACATTTGCATCTATGGTTTTCTATGACCTTCAAGTAAGAGTGTGACATGTGTTCACGTTTATTTCATATAGCATAATAATCATAAATAGTAATGTATATATGAGAAATTTACTAATAGCATTTATTGCCTTTTTGGGAAGTTGCACATATTCTAATGCTCAGATTAGTATTAGAACGGATGTTAATGTAAAGCAAGCGCAACAAGTTGAAAAGTATGATAGCTTATCGAACTTTGATTTGAATTATGACATAATAGCAAATGAATATCAAACAGAGGAAACCGCTTTAGCTAACATCAATGGACAATTCAAACAATTCATAGGACAAAGTATCTATATTTTACCTTTTACCCAAAAGCAACTTAGCTTTCATAAAAAATGGGGAAGTAGCGATACAAAGAATGACAGACTTAGAGGGGAGTACTATACCATTGATGGATTTGAATTTAAATTAAACGAAAGTTACACAGGTATGTACAAACTGGATAAAGTTGTATTCAAACTTAGGAATGAAGATGAGAAGAAAAGTAAGTGGGAAGTGGCATATTATTCATTAGATGATGCTTTACTTGTCGGATATTACGAGAAACTTAAACAAAAATATGTAGGAAAATCATTTGTATACACGGGAAGAGCAAAAGGGAAAGGCTGCCAATTTATTACAGAGCCATCACTGGATCATTCTGCTGTTGACACAAAAACAAAGCAGATAATTAATCTACGAGACAAGAGCGAATGGCTATGTACTGAAATACAGCTTGTAGATGATGAAGTAACGATGCAATTGTATGCTATTCTTACAAATTCTGATGGAAATGAAATAAAAGCACGCATAGAAAATAGATTTTTAACTAAAGGAGAAACAAATGCTGCTTTTTTCTCTTGTTTTATGGATAATAATGAATTTGAAAAATGGAAAGACTCTATAGTTGAAAAATATGGTTTAGAGTATGCATTACTTATTATAAAGAAGAAAGTAAAAATAGGAATGACTGATAAAATGTGCATAGAAGCATGGGGTGAACCAGATTCTAAGAACAGAACTGTACTAAATGGGAAAGAGACTGAACAATGGGTATATAAAACTGGCTCCTACCTATATTTTGATAATGGAATCTTAACTGTTATTCAGAATTAAATAGATACTATATAAATTAAGGCTTATTAATTCTATACAACAGTCATTATAAATCTGTTAAAAACCAAAGTGAAGAGAATCTTTATTGTGCCTATTGAAAATTGGACTTACAAATTTTCTTATTACTTCTTTTTTACCTAAGGCCAAGCCGTTTATTACCTATGAGGGACTGACCTTGCGTTATGTGCAATATGAAATAACGCCTTATTCTGTCGGAATGCCAATCGTTGTAATAACAATGGCAAAACTTCGCGTCCTGTAGAAACCTATTGTGGCCGATGATTTTGCGTCTGAGAATTGACATGGTGTTTGCAGATAAAAATATACTATTTATAATTAGTATGTGAGGGCTTTGTAATGAGAGAGGACTGTTTTAATGTAGTAATGTTTTTATTACTGTTGGAGGCAAAGGTATAAATAATATTTCTATCGGTCAAAGATTTATAGTCAAATAGCTTATAAATGATGAAAATAAGTGACTGGGCTTATTATGCGACATTATAAGCTCAAACACTTATTGGGAATTAAACTTTTTCAAATACAGTGCTATTTGTTGATGTATTTAACCGCCTTAGTGCGTCCGTTCTTGTCTTGCATTTTCAAGATTAATAGTCCTTTGCTGAAATTTCCTATTTCGTTGATGTTTTCGGCATCGCCAAGGTAGAGGCCGGAAGGGGTAAATACCTTGATGGAAGAATAATCTGTGTTCTCATTGATGCCGGGGATAACGTTGTTGATAGAGCTTGTAATGCTTGGTATTTCCAAGACAGCGGTGTCACTGCCATAGTCATTCCTTGCAGTGATGGTGACTTTTGCGCTGCCGTAAAGGTCAACGTCGGTGAATGTGAGTCTTGTGTAGTAGGGAGTGTTTGAAAATACTGTGTTTACTATTGAACTGTGTTCCTCTTCAATGGTTGAATGAAGGTAGTTGCTGCCTTCATAATGTACTTCAACCACAATGTCATAATAATCAGGCGACTTGGGATTTTTGGTTGTGCTTATTATGTTTGCGCTAAGGATGTGGGGCTTGAGTTCCGAAGTAAGACAGTATGTGCTTGTTATGTTTCCACCGTTCGATTTACCTGTGAATGTTATCAGTCCACGTATGTCGCCGTCAATGGTGTGCTTGTATTTTTCTTCATCGGTTATGGAAGGCGTTGTAAATTCGGCATCCGATGATGTTGCGACAGTTTCATAACCGCCTGTTGCCAATGGCAGCTTGTATTCCCATTGGTGTTCGGTTATTTCAGTATTGTCAGTTTGGATGGATATCGTTGTGATTTATACATAGAACGCAACTTCTTTCAATATATTACTTTGATTTGTCAATAAATGATGTGCTGCGGAAGTGTAATTCATGTATATGAAAAAAGGTATGTCAAAAAATAGTTATTCACTTTCTGACATACCTTCTTGTGATTGAAAATTGCGTATAAATATTGTTACGGCAATGCCTGTCCTTGCGACAGAGTTGTCATTTCCTAAATGTTTCTACATTCATGGTGCAGTTAAAAAGGCTTTGGAAAAACTTTTATACACAAGTCAGATTACCAACTCTACCGGGCAATGGTCGGAGCCGTAGATTTCATTGTGGATGCCGGCTGACTTGATGTTTTCGGCCAAACGGTTGGAAACGATGAAGTAGTCGATGCGCCAGCCTGCGTTCTTTTCGCGTGCATGGAAGCGGTACGACCACCACGAGTATGCGCCTTCGAGGTCGGGGTGGAGGTGGCGGAAGGTGTCTGTGAAGCCCGAAGAGAGCAGAGTGGTGAATTTCTCGCGCTCTTCATCGGTGAAACCGGCGTTGCGACGGTTCGTTTTCGGGTTCTTCAGGTCTATCTCCTTGTGCGCCACGTTCATGTCGCCGCAGGCGATAACCGGCTTTACTGCGTCGAGCTTAAGCAGGTATTCGCGGAAGTCGTCTTCCCATTTCATGCGGTAGTCGAGGCGTTTCAGCCCGTCTTGCGAGTTGGGTGTATAGACTGTAACCAAATAAAAGTCGGGCATTTCAAGTGTTATTACACGTCCCTCGTGGTCGTGCTCGTCAATGCCGAGGCCGTAAGTCACGCTTATCGGCTCGTGTTTGGTGAATATGGCGGTGCCTGAATAGCCTTTCTTCTCAGCATAGTTCCAATATGACTTATAGCCGTCGAACTGCAGGTCGAGCTGTCCTTGCTGCATCTTCGTTTCCTGAAGGCAGAAAAAGTCGGCGTCAAGCTGCTTGAATGCGTCACTGAAGCCCTTGCCCTCGCAGGCCCGAAGGCCGTTGACGTTCCATGAGATGAGTTTCATGATTTTATCAAATTGATGATTGAAAATTGGCAATTGATAATTATGATTACCATTGTCAATGACATATTATAAAAAAAGGATAATTGAGAATTACGTTCTCCTTGGATTTGTTTGCTTGGCAAGGTAATCATAATTCTCAATTATCCATTCTCCATTTTTAATTAAAAAGTTAGAATTTCGCCATCTTTATGGCATCAATAGCGCATTCGTCGCCTTTGTTACCCAAACGTCCTCCGCTGCGATCTTTGGCCTGTTGCAGGTCGTTTGTTGTCAGCAGTCCGTAGATTACCGGGATTTGGCTTTTTGCGTTGAGGCGTGCAATGCCGTAGGTCACTCCCTGGCAGATGTAGTCGAAGTGAGGAGTTTCGCCACGGATGACACATCCGAGAATGATGATGGCATCATAGCCGTCGTTGAGTGTCATCTGGTGCGCTCCGTATATCAGCTCGAAGCTGCCCGGAACGGTCTTTACGTGGATGTTTTCGGGCAGTGCGCCGTGCTTCTCGAGTGTCTTCACCGCGCCGTCAAGCAGTGCTCCTGTTATTTCAGGATTCCATTCAGCTACGACTATTCCGAAGCACATGTTGCTTGCATCGGGCACTTTGTTTGGGTCGTAGTCTGACAGGTTATGTAATGACGTCGCCATTATTTTACGGAAACTCGTTCTATGTACTTGTCAATTTCGCCGTAAACGGGAGAGTTGACATACTTCTTCTTGATGTCCTGATATATCTTCAGAGCCTCGTCCTTCTTGTTCTGGCTTTCGAGAATTTCGCCAGCTTGTATGAGGAATGTCGGCGATAGGCTGTTGTTTACGTTGCCTTCAGCCTCGCTGTCGGCCATGCTTGCCGCTTTCTTCAGGTATTCAACGGCCTTGTCAGGCTGCTTGATGTGTGCGTAAGCGTTGCCCAAAGCGGCGGTTGCAGCCGGGCTTATCATCTCGTCATCAGCCGGAGAGTATTTTTCAAGATACTTTACGGCATCGTTCCATTTGTCAAGGTTTGCATAGCAGAGTCCGGCATAGAGGTTGGCAAGGTTGCCTGCGTCGGTGCTGCTGTAGTCAGAAGCGATGTTCAGCAGGCCGCGGAAGCCGGTGCTGTCGCCCTTCAGTGCTATTTCGTATTGTTGGTTGGCGAAATAGTCCTGGCCTTTTGCCAAGGCTGTGCTTGCCTCCTGTTCGCGAGGCCCTGATATGTAAGTCTCATAGCTGAGTACGCCTGCGACGATGAGTATGACTACAACGATAGCTGCCGAGATGGCCTTCTTGTGCTTCATGAAGACCGCCTCTTTCTGACTAAGGGTTTCTTCAACTGTGCCCTTCTGTTCTTTAAGATTTGCCATTTATGTTTATGATTTTTAATTATCTGTGTATAAAGCGTGGCAAAATTACAGATTTTATCCTGAATATTGAAATTTATCGCTGACTTTTTTTGCTTTTCAACGGCAAATGGAGTAACTTTGCATGAAAGTTGAAGGGCAAGCTCATGTTTCTAAGCAAATTATCAATTATTAATTACAAGAACATTGAAGAGGCTGAACTTGCCTTTTCCCCCAAATTGAATTGTTTTATAGGGCATAACGGCGAGGGCAAGACCAACCTGCTTGATGCCGTATATTACCTGTCGTTCTGCCGAAGTTCGTGCTCCGTGTCCGACTCGCAGGCGATGCGCCACGGGGCTGATTTTTTCATGCTTGACGGCCGTTATGTAAGCGATTCCGGCGAAGATGAAAGTGTGTCGTGCGGCATGAGCCGTGGCAGGAAAAAACATTTCAAGCGCAACAAGAAGGAATACAAGCGGTTGTCCGCGCACATAGGGCTTGTTCCTCTGATACTTGTCTCGCCGTCAGACACTGTTCTTATCGACGGCGGAAGCGAGGAGCGGCGGCGGCTTATGGATGTTGTCATATCGCAATACGATTCGGCCTATATCGAGGCGTTGAGCCGTTACAACAAGGCTTTGCAGCAACGCAATGCCATGCTTAGGGCGGATGCCGAGCCGGATGCTGACTTGCTTGCGCTTTGGGAGGAGCAGATGGCGGCTGAAGGCGAGATAGTTTATTCCAAGCGCAACGATTTCATCCAGCGCATTTCGCCGCTGTTCCAGCGTTATTACAGCAGCATTTCGCAAGACAAGGAGAGCGTTTCGCTCGGCTATGTGTCGCATTGCCAGCGCGGGCCGCTGCTTGACGTAATCCGGCGCGACCGGAATAAGGACCGCGCCGTGGGCTATTCGCTGCATGGCATACACCGTGACGACCTTGAGATGCTTATCGGCGGTTTCCCGATACGCCGCGAGGGCAGCCAGGGACAAAACAAAACGTTTGTCATTTCGCTGAAACTCGCCCAGTTCGAGTTCCTGCGCGACATCCGCGGCGGCATGTGTCCGATATTGCTTTTGGATGATATTTTCGACAAGCTCGACGCCGCACGTGTGGAGCAGATTGTGCGCATTGTGGGCGGCGACGGCTTCGGGCAGATATTCATGACCGATACCAACCGCGAGCATCTTGACCGCATACTGGGCGGAAGCTCGCTTGATTACAGGCTGTTTTATGTTGAGAACGGCGTAATAAGGCGTAAGGAGGACGGCGATGTTCAAGCGTGATGTGCTGACTTTGGCGGATGTCCTTGCCCAGTGCTTGAGGCATGACGGCCTGGAAACGCCTTTGAAACAGCGGCGTTTGATTGATTCGTGGGGCAAAGTGGCAGGCCGTGCAGTAGAGAAATATACCGGCGAGAAGTTTATCCGCAACCAGACGCTTTACGTGAAAATCCTCAATCCGGCTTTGCGGGCCGACCTCTCAATGATGCGCGAACGGCTTGTAAACAACCTGAACGTCGAGGTTGGCGCAAGGATTATAAGCGATATAAAGTTTTATTGAATTAAGAGTTAAGGGTTAAGAATTAAGAAAATATGTTTTGTCAACAGCTCTTTTCTTAATTCTTAACCCTTAACTCTTAATTTTCTTGTCCGAACTTTCCCTGATTTTCAGTATCATCGGCACGACCTCTTTGTATATTTTCTTGTCTCCGGCTATGTTTTTCAGCAGCAGTTCGCAGGTTTTTTCGCCTGTGAGATGCGCCTGGTCCATGATGGCGGAGAGCTTTGGCGTGACGAAGAACGACGTGTCCGTTTCGGTAAATCCTATTATTGCCACGTCGTCAGGGATGCGCAGGCCGAGCGACTTGATGGCGTCGAAAGCCGCGTATGTTATTATGTCGTTGAACGCGAGTATTGCGTCGGGGCGGTCGTCGCGCTTTAGCATTTGCATTGTTGTCTCCCTTGCGTAGTTGAAGTCGATGTTGCCGTTGATGATGATAGAGCGGTCAATCTCGATGTTACGTTCGCGCAGAGCCTCAATGTATCCGTGTTTGCGGCGTTTCATCATGTCGAGATGCTGTGGTGCTCCTATGAAGGCTATGCGCCTGCTGCCAGTGTCAATCAGGTGCAGTGTGGCTTCTTTTGCCGCTTCGTCGCCGTTGGATGTTACTGACGAGAACAAGTCAGGCAGGCATGTACGTGCGAAGAATACGAGCGGTATGCCCATGTCGCTTATTTCAACGAAGTGCGAATAGTCAGTGGTATCTTGTGCAAGGCAGGCTATAATTCCGTCAACATACATTCCGATGAAGCTGTCCACGGCTTTTTCCTCTCTCAAATGGTCTTCGTGGCTGTTGGCGGCAATGACGGCGTATCCGGCTTTCGAGGCATAGTCCTCTATCCCGTCAAGTACGGCGGCGTAGTAATGCGTTACGAGGTTGGGCACCACGACGCCTATTACCTTTGACTTTTTCTGCCGTAGGCTTTGGGCAAACTGGTTCGGCCTGTAATTAAGTTTCTTAGCCAGGGCTTGCGTCTTGCTTTTCAGCTCTGCGCCCACTTCGTGACTGTCTCTCAGTGCGCGTGACACCGTAGCGATGCTCACCCCGAGCTGTTCGGCCATTTCTTTTAAGGAAGTCCTGCGTTGTTTCATAGATACCAAATTCCTAAGACATTTCAACAGTCCGTGATTTTTGCCGGAACAGGTACATCTTCAAATCGCATTCCCGGTTGCCGCAGCTGATTGCATTTGCTGTTGTTTATCCTGTCCGGCGGACTGTAAGATTTTTAATGCAAAATTAATAAAAGCATTGGGAAATGCAATAGTTTGCTTATGTTTTTTCATTTGCAACTGTTAATTTTTCCAATCGCCATGCCGTGAAACTTCCGTTTGGCGGCTGCTGCCTGCCAGTACGCTTTCTTGTAGGGCCCGTTGTGTGTGCTCTTGGCGGCTGTCGCGTAATGCGTTGATGCTCAGAGGTTTGGCAAAAGGCCGTCTTTTGTGCTCTAAAAGACGGCCTTTTAGAGCCTGAAAGGTGCTCTTTTGGCATGTGAAAGGTGGCATCTTGTAAAGGCGTTGCAGGCTGGTCGGGTTACAGATGCGAGTGGGGCGTATATATAATAAAGGTGTTTTGCTGTTATGGCGGCCGTAGGCTGCGGTGTGCCTGGTTGATTTGTAACATAAATGAAATATCTGTTTAACTATGTTGTAACAAACGTTGCTTACTTTTGCAGCGGAATTCAGACACATATTCAATAACGTTTTTTATGACAGAGATTTATTTTTTAATAGTCGCATTCCTGCTGGTCTTGGCGGTGTTCGACTTATTTGTCGGCGTAAGCAACGACGCCGTGAACTTCTTGAACTCGGCCATCGGAGCCAAGGTTGCCAAGTTCCGCACGGTGCTGTTCGTGGCTTCGGTCGGCATTTTGATAGGAGCCGTAATGAGCGCAGGCATGATGGATGTGGCCCGTCACGGCATCATGCGGCCTGAAAGCTACTCGTTCTCGGAGGTTATGACAATCTTCCTGGCCGTGATGGTTACCGACGTAGTCATACTCGACGTGTTCAACACGCTCGGCCTGCCTACATCTACAACGGTCTCGCTCGTGTTCGAGTTGCTCGGAGGTACGTTCATCCTTGCCATGCTCAAGATGCACGCCGATCCATCGCTCACCATTTACGACCTGCTAAACAGCGACAAGGCCCTAAGCGTCATAATAGCAATATTCGTCTCTGTCGCCATCGCATTCTTCTTCGGAGTTGTGGTGCAATGGATTTCACGACTGATTTTCACCTTTAATTATAAGAAACACCTTCGCTATACCATCGCAATATTCGGCGGCATAGCGTTCACGTCGCTGGCATATTTCATCTTCATTACGGGCATAGGCAAGTCGCCGTATATCAGCGAGTCGCTGCGCGTATGGATTGACGACAACACGCCAATGCTGATGGTAGTATTTTTCATCGGTTCAACAGTGCTGATGGAAGTTCTTCACCTGCTGCGTGTCAACGTGTTCAAGCTCATTGTGCTGGCCGGAACGTTCGCGTTGGCTATGGCTTTTGCCGGCAACGACCTCGTGAACTTCATCGGTGTGCCCTTGGCCGGTCTCGATTCGATGCAGGATTTCCTGGCAAACGGCAACGGACAGTTCGACACGTTCATGATGACATCGCTCATGTCGTCGGCCAAGAGTCCGCTGCTTTACTTGGTTCTGGCCGGCATCATAATGATAATTGCCATGACAACGTCGAAGAAAGCGCAGAACGTTGTCAAGACGAGCGTTGACCTTAGCCGTCAGGATGAGGGCGACGAGATGTTCGGTTCGTCGCGTGCGGCACGCAGCATAGTACGCTTTACGCAGGACATGAACGCCGCTGTGGCTAAAATAATACCGCAGCGCATGCAGAACTGGATTGACAAACGTTTCAACAAGGAGGAGGCGATACTCGCCGACGGAGCCGCCTTCGACGAGGTGCGTGCAGCCGTCAACCTTGTGCTTGCCGCCATGCTAATCATTATCGGAACCAATTACAAGCTGCCGCTCTCGACCACTTACGTTACGTTCATGGTGGCAATGGGTAGCTCTTTGGCTGACCGTGCATGGAGCAGGGAGAGCGCCGTGTTCCGCGTTACCGGTGTTATTTCAGTCATCGGAGGATGGTTTGTTACGGCTGGTGTGGCTTTCGCCACCTGCGCCATTGTATGCGCGATGATGCACTTCGGCGGAATTGCGGTTATGATAGCGTTCATGGCTCTTGACATATACCTGCTGTGGAGCAGCAACCGCAAGTTTGCAAAGAAGCAGAAGGAGGAGAAGAAGGACGACGTGTTCCAGCTGATGATGCGCACAAGGGACAAGGAGATAGTGTGGGACTTGCTGTCCAAGCACGTTTCGCGCACTCAGAGCTTCGTCACCCGTTTTGCCCTTGAGCAGTTCAACCGCATCATCGACGGTATATGCAATGAGAACCGCAAGGAGCTGCGCCACTGCGGCAGCGCCCTGAAGGAAGAGCAGGCGCAGCTTAAGAAGTTCCGCCGCAAGGAGCTTCTTGCCATGCGGCGCATCCCCGCACCGATAGCCATAGAGCGCAACACGTGGTTCCACCTCGGCGCCAACAGCAACCAGCAGTTCATGTACTGCCTGCGCCGTATGCTCGACCCGGTTAAGGAGCATGTTGACAACAACTTCAACCCGATGCCGCAGGAGTATATCGACGACTTCGAGTCCACGCGCCGCAAAATCAACGAGCTTATGTCGCATACCGAGGAGATGATTTCAACCAACAGGTACAGCCTCTATGACGAGACGCTTGCCATCGCCGACGAATGCAAGGACGAGCTTTCCGTGATGCGCAAACGTGTGATTGACAGGATGTACCGTGACGACAACGCCAACCTGAAGGTGTCGTTGCTCTACCTGAACATTCTCCAGGAGAGCCAGGAGTTCCTCAGCATAATGCGCCACCAGCTGCGCGCCGCAAGGAAATTCCTCTACGAAACTCCGAGATAGGGGTAGTCGACGAGTGACGAGAGACAAGTCGACAAGTGACGAGATACGAATTGACGGGTATTGACATCCGCGAAAAGTGAAAGCTTTTCGCGGATGTTTTGTTTTAATCGGTAACCTTGTAGGCGCGCAGCTGGCGTTTCGTTAACTTGTGGCGGGGTTTTGCTTACGAACCAAAAGACGGTCTTTCAGCGTGTAAAAGACCGCCTTTTGCATTGCAAAAGACGGCAAAACGGAACGTGAAAAGCCGCATGTTGGAATGCGGCAAGCTTCTCCGCTATTTCCATAATAATGTCCGCTTTGTCATTAAAGACCGGTAAAAAACTAAAAATACCATAAAAAGTTTTCCTTTGTCGGTGATAATGCCTAATTTTGCCGGATATAAAACGAGACTTGAAGGCACATGAGATATGCGATAATTGCAGGCGGAGAAGGCTCACGGCTGCTGAAAGAAGGCGTGAATGTCCCCAAGCCATTGGTGCGGATAGGCGGCGAAAGGCTTATCGACAGGCTTGTCCGCGTGTTTGAGGACAACGGTGCCGAGGCCATTGTGGTGGCCTACCGTGACAGTATGTTCAGCGTGGCCGAGCACCTAAGTTATTTGCAGGGACGCGCCGACGGCAACAACGGAGCGCCTGTTCTGGCCATCGGCGTTGAGACTCCAAGCTCCATGCACAGCCTTAACTGCATAATAGGCAGGCTCGACGCTGGGCCGTTCTGCCTTACAACGGTTGACACAGTGTTCGGTGAGGATGCCTTCAAACGTTACATATCGGCGTTCACGGCCTGCCTTGACGGCGGCGAGGCCGACGGGATGATGGCCGTTACGTCATACATTGACGACGAGAAGCCGCTTTATGTGGCCGTTGACGGGGGGATGAACATCACCGCGTTCCTTGATGAAGACAAAGGCTGCCGGTATGTCTCGGCCGGTATCTACGGACTTACGCCGCGCTGCGCCGACGTGTTGCGCCGCTGCATCGGGCGCGGTGAGAGCCGTATGCGCAACTTCCAGCGTGCGCTTCTCGCCGAGGGTATGCGCCTAAAGGCGTTCGACATAGGCCGGGCGTTCGACATAGACCATGCCGCCGACATTGCCAAGGCCGAACTGTTTTTACGTGACAGCCTATGACACGGGTGCTGAAAGTGTACAGGGCGGAGCGGTTTTCGCCTAATTCAGTTGACCGCGACCGCGCCATAATCGATGCCGTAGGCGGTCTGCTGGCCGTACAGGGATGCGCCGTTGACGGCATAAGCGAGGAGCAACTTGCCGCAGGTTGTACGGCGGACGTCATACTGACAATGGCGCGCACACCGCAAGCCCTGGACGTATTGAGGCTGAAGGAGGCCGAGGGCTGTACCGTGGTGAACCGTCCTGACGGCGTTGCGGCATGCGGCAGGAGCAACATCGACCGCCTGATGAGGGACAACGGCCTGCCTGCCGCCCCTAAAGAGGGTGTGGACGGATATTGGCTGAAGCGCGGCGACGAGTCCGCCCAGTGCCGTGGCGACGTGGTTTTTGCGCGTGACGGGGCGGAGCGTGACGAGGCTTTGCGCGGCTTCCATGCCCGTGGGGTTGGCGATGTGGTTGTCACAGCCCATGTGCCGGGTGACGTAGTGAAGTTCTATGGCGTTGCAGGCACAGGCTTTTTCAGGACGTTCCACACAGATGCGGACTACTCGAAGTTCGGCGACGAACTGCTTAACGGCGTGCCGAAGCGTTACAGGTTCTCCGCCGGCAGTCTGAAAGCGGATGCCGAAAGGCTGGCCTGCTTGGCCGGTGTCGACGTTTACGGGGGCGACTGCATAGTGCGTGAAAACGGCTCGTATGCCATAATCGACTTCAACGACTGGCCCAGCTTTGCCCGTTGCAGGGATGAAGCCGCGGCGGCGATAGCCTCGAAAGCGGAAGAGATTTTTAAAGGTAAAAAAGTGAAAAGGTAAAACGGTAAAAAGGTGAAGATAGCAAATGCCAACTTTTAAGGATTTATTGGCTGCATCAATAAAGTCGAAGGACACTGAAGAACGGCTCGACATGTGGTTCAACCGGCCTGTGGGGCTGGTGATAGCATTGGCCGGGAAGAAGCTCGGCGTGCATCCCAACGCCATCACCGCTGTGTCGGTGGTGCTAGGAGTGTGGGCTGCGTGGATGTTCTCATACACCGACCTTCGCCACAACCTGCTGGGCGTGCTGCTGCTTATGGTGGCAAATTTCTGCGACTCCGCCGACGGCCAGCTGGCTCGTCTTACGGGGAAGAAAACCCTTGTAGGGCGTGTCCTTGACGGTTTTGCAGGCGACATCTGGTTTTTCAGCATATACTTCGCCTTGTGTTGCCGCATGACGTGGCAGCCGATGCCTGGCACCGACACCGTGTGGGGGCTGTGGATATGGGTGCTGGCGTTCATCGCCGGCGTGCTGTGCCACTCTCCGCAAAGCTCCCTGGCCGACTATTACAGGCAGATACACCTGCTGTTCCTCAACGGCAAGGCCGGGAGCGAGCTTGACACTTACGCCAACCAGCGCGCAATCTTCGACAGCCTGCCCAAGGGCAGTCCGCTCATCGCCAAGATGTTCTACTTCAATTACGCCAACTATTGCCGCAGCCAGGAGCGGCGCACGCCGTCCTTCCAACGGCTGTCGGCGGCTGCCGGTGAGGCATACGGCGGCGTGTCGGGCATGCCGCAGGCGCTCCGCAACGAGTTCCTTGACGGCAGCAGGCCGCTGATGAAATATACCAACATCCTCACGTTCAACGCCCGCGCCATCTGCATTTACGCCACATGCCTTGCCGGGTGTCCGTGGGTGTACATGCTGATTGAGGTTACCGTCTTCACATTAATATATGTATACATGCACAGGGAACATGAAGCCTTGTGCTTGGACATGATAAAAAAGATAAGGTGCTGATAAGAGGCTACATATTCGATTATGGCGGAACGCTCGATACGGCAGGCCGTCATTGGGGCAGGGTGCTGTGGAACGGCTATCTGCGCCACGGCGTCCCGGTGGACGAAGCGGCCTTCCGTGACGCCTACGTCTTTGCCGAACGCAAGCTCGGTTCGTGCCCCATTATACGTCCTGACGACACGTTCCGCACTACGCTTGACAAGAAGCTGGCCTTGGAGCTTGGATTTCTCTCGTCGGGAGAGCGTGCGTATATTTCGGAGAAAGACGCCGCCAAGTTCCGCAAAGACATTCTTGACGACATATACGGGGGCGTGAAACAGACGACGGCTGAGAGCCGTAAGGTGCTGGAGGCCGTCAAGGCGCGTTGCCCCATGGTGCTTGTGAGCAACTTTTACGGCAACATCGGCACGGTGCTCGGCGAGTTCGGGCTTGACGGTTTGTTTGACAGCGTGATAGAGTCGGCCGCCGTCGGCGTGAGGAAGCCCGACCCTGCAATATTCCGTCTCGGCGTGGAGGCGTTGGGATTGCTCCCTGAAGAGACGGTAGTTGTCGGCGACAGCTACGACAAGGACATTGTCCCGGCCTGTCAGGCAGGCTGCCGCGCCGTGTGGCTGAAAGGCGAGGGGTGGGACGAACGGCAATACGACGAGAGCCTGCCCGACGCCGTGATAACGGAACTCGGCCAGGTATTAAACGTTGGATGGCTGTAACGGTCTAAATGATATACAACTTGCACGATGATGAGAAAGCTGCTTATATTTCTCTTTTCATTGCTGGCGCAGGCTGTTTGCGCACAGATGATAACCGGGGTGGTGGTTGACGGCGAGAGCGGCGATACCATACCTCATCCGGCGTTGCAGTACAGCGGCGGGCGGAAAGCCGTAGCCGGCGATGCCGCCGGCCGCTTCACCATACCGCGGCTCAACGACGAATACCTTACCGTCAGCGCCGTGGGCTACAAGACCCTGCGCATACTCATAGGGGCGAACACCCCCGGCGAGATGCGCATAACGCTCAAGCCGGACACTAAGCGGCTGAAGGGTGTCACCGTAAACGCCCGGCGCGGCAAGTACAGCAGGAAGAACAACCCGGCTGTGGAGTTGATGAAGCGCGTCATCGCGGCCAAGAAACGCACCGACCTCGACAACCGCGACTACTACCAATACAACAAATACCAGAAGCTGACGCTCGCCATCAACGACATAAGCCCTGAAGAGATTGAGCACGAAAAGACGAAGAACCGCCAGTGGCTGCTCAACCAGATAGAGCTGTGCCCCTACAACAACAAGCTCATACTGCCGCTATCGGTCGACGAGACGGTGACGCAGAACCTCTACAGGAAAGACCCGAAAAAGGAGCGGACGGTGATACTCGGGCAGAACGCAACCGGCGTGAACGACCTTATACAGACCGGCGACATACTCAACACGGTGGTAAAAGACGTGTTCACCGACGTCGACCTGTACGACGACCAGATACGCCTGCTGCAGTATCCCTTCACAAGCCCCATCGGCAAGGACGCCGTAGCCTTCTACCGCTTCTACATAGTCGACACGGTGACGGTCGACCGCGACGAGTGCTACCACCTCGAGTTCACGCCCAACAACCAGCAGGACTTCGGCTTCCGCGGCGAGATATGGATACTCGCCGACTCCACGCTGCACGTCAAGAAGTGCCGCCTGTCGCTGCCGAAGAGGAGCGACGTGAACTTCACCGACGAGCTGAACATACTGCAGGAGTACACCAGGCTGCCAAGCGGCGAATGGGTGCTCACGACCGACGACATGACGGTGGAGCTCTCAGTGGCCAAGTTCCTTACAAAGGCCATCGTCATAAGGACGACAAGGATGACCGGCTACTCCTTCGACCCCATACCCGACAAGGCGTTCAAGGGCAAGGCCAAGGTGAAGTACGACCCACGCTCGAAGATGCGCGGCGACGGCTTCTGGAACGAGAACCGCGCCGTGGAGCTGACAAAAAGCGAAGGTTCAATGGGCATGTTCATCAACAGCCTTACCAACACGCGCGGCTTCAAGTACCTGCTGTTCGGCCTCAAGGCCCTCATCGAGAACTACGTGGAGACGGGCACCCGGAAGCACCCCAGCAAGGTGGACATAGGCCCCATCAACACAATGATTAGCTCAAACTTCATCGACGGCGCGCGTACCAGGCTAAGCGCACAGACCACGGCCAACCTCAATCCCCACCTCTTCCTCTCCGGCTACTACGCCCAGGGCTGGCGCAGCCGGAAGAACTACTACAAGGGGCAGCTCGTCTACTCGTTCAACAGGAAAGACTACATGCCCTGGGAATACCCCAAGCGCACGCTCACCTTCACCTCCACGTACGACGTGTGCTCGCCGTCTGACAAGTTCATGCCTACCGACAAGGACAACGTGTTCACCTCGCTGAAGTGGACCGAGGTGGACAAGATGATGTTCTACAACCGCCAGGAGCTGCTCTTCGAGTACGAGCAGGACTGGGGACTGAAGACATCGGTCAGCCTCAAGACCGAGGAGAACGAAGCCTGCGGCAAGCTCAGCTTCACCCCCCTGTCGCTCTACGACCCTGACAACCCTGTCGCCGCCCCCGGCAAGTTCCGCACAACGGAGGCGCGCTTCGAGATACGTTACGCCCCCGGCGAGACATACGTCAACACCAAGCAGCGCCGCCTGAAGGTGAACTACGACCCGCCAGTGTTCACCATCTCCCACACCGTGGGCGTGAAGGGCGTGCTCGGCGGCGACTACAACTACAACTTCACCGAGGCCAGCGTCTACAAGCGCTTCTGGCTCAACAGCTGGGGCAAGCTCGACGTGTCGGTGAAGGGCGGGGTACAGTGGAACAAAGTGCCCTTCCCCCTGCTCATAATGCCGGCCGCCAACCTGTCGTACATCGTGGAGGACGAAACGTTCAACCTCATAAACAACATGGAGTTCCTCAACGACCGCTACGCCTCGCTCGACGTGTCGTGGGACCTTAACGGAAAGCTCTTCAACCGCATACCCTTGCTGAAGCACCTCAAGTGGCGCGAGTTTCTCGGAGTGAAATGCCTCTGGGGCACGCTTACCGACAAGAACAACCCCACGCTGGCGCGCAACGCCGGCGACCCCCTGCTGATGCAGTTCCCCGAAGGCTCGTACGTCATGGACCCCAGCCGCCCCTACATAGAGCTGATAGCCGGCATACACAACATCTTCAAGATATTCCACGTGCAGTTTGTCCACCGCCTCAACTACAACAACCTGCCCACGGCCAAGAAAAACGGAGTGAGGATAATGATGAGGCTCACGTTCTGACAACTCCCATGTTTTTATAAAAGGCCGTCTTTTACATTGTAAAAGGCGGCCTTTTGTCGTGCGAAATGCCGTCAAATACAAGGTAAAAGACGGTCTTTTGTAACGCGCTGATTACCAATGAAAAAACGTCCGCCGCGATTCATATCGCAACGGACGGCATAAACAGGTATGACAAAAACAAGAATTTAGTTCAATATCATGCCTGGCGGCTTTTACAGGAAATGTGCCCGGCGGCTAATTGCAGCCTCCGCCCAATGCCTTGTATAGAGTTACAGCGGCTTCAAGGCGCGAGTACCGGTCTGACTGGGCGTCAAGCTGAGCGGTGAACAGGCTCTGCCTGGCCGTGAGCACTTGCAGGTAATTGGCGTCTCCATAGCACATGGACGCTTCAGTGTCGGTTACGGTCTGCCGCAACTTTGCTACCTGCATGTCCTCAAGTCTTACTTTTGCCGACAGCGACTGTATTGCCGCCAGCGCATTGTTCACTTCCCCGGCGGCGTCAAGTAGGCTTTGGCGGAACTGTGCAAGAGCTTCTTCCTGCTGTGCCTTGGCTATCGTAAGGCCGGCTTTCAGCTAGCCTTGGTTGAATAGCGGCTGCACCACCGAGCCGAGAGCCTGCAGCAGCCATGCTCCGGGATTTGTTATGGCCGCGCCGCCGCTGTTGGTCCAGCCCGCGCTGCCGCTCAACGTCACTGAAGGATAGAATGACGCGCGTGCCTTGTTTACCGAATAGAACGCCTGTTTGAGCTGCGCTTCAGCCTCGCGCACGTCCGGCCGGCGCGCAAGGTAGGCAAGGCTTACTCCGCCCGTTAGTGCCACCGGTATCGTCTGCGCGTCAAACTTTCCGCGTACAATGCTGCCCGGTGCACGTCCCACAAGCGTGGAAAGAGAGTTCTCAAGTTCAAATACCTGCTGTTTCAGGCTTTCGAGGGTGATTTCGGCGGCCAGGCTGCTGGCTTCGGCCTGGCTCACGTCCTGGCGGTTTGCCTGTCCTGCCTGCATCAAGGCTTTTTGCGTTGAGATGTATTCACGCCAGCTTTTGACGGTCATCCGGGTTACATTTATCTGCTCGTCATACATCATCAGCATGTAATACTGGCTGGCTATCGTAGCCACAAGCTCCGTCTGTACGGCCTGGGCGTAAGCCCGGCTCTCTTCAAGCGTGGCCGCCTGGATGCGCTTTTCATTCGAAAGCTTGCCGAAAATGTCAATCTCCCAGCTTATCTCCGGCCCTATGCTGTATGTCTTGTCGGCCTTCGAACCGTCGTAACTGCCGAGCGAACCGCTTGCCGAAAGGTCGATTGAGGGCAGCAACGCCTTCTTTGCTGACGACAGGGTGGCGGCTGCCTCTACCGTCTTTAGCCTTGCTACGGCAAGGTCGGCGTTGTTGGCAAGCCCCTCTTCAATCAGCGACTGTAGCGACGGGTCTGTGAAAACGTCGCGCCATGAAAGCAGGCTGTCAGTTAGGTTCGTTTCCTCCAAACTGTCGGGGCTTGCCGTTCCGCCGCCTTTACCGTCGGTTCCCATTACGCCAATCCTCACAACATTCATGTCTTCCGGCAACTCCGGGCGCTCGTATTTCTTGTATGTTCCACAGCCACAGGCCAATACGGCTGCTGCGGCCAGTGCTGTGATGTCAGTCATTATCCTGTTCATTTTACATCCTCCTCAGTCTCTTTAAAGTCTCTTTCCGGCATGATCTTCTCCTGTAACGTCTGGAATGCGATGAAGAACACCGGCACAACGAACAGCAATGTCACTATTCCTACCGACAGTCCGCCTATCACGCCCATGCTTAGTGACACGTTGCCGTTGGCTCCCACGCCGCTCGACAGGGCAAGAGGCAGCATGCCTATGAGCATGGCCAGTGCCGTCATAATGATAGGGCGGAGGCGTGCGCCGGCGGCTGACATGGCCGCTGCGGCGATGGTCATTCCCTCGCGGCGCCGTTCAGAGGCGTATTCGGTCAGCAGGATGGCCGTATTTGCAAGCAAGCCTATAAGCATGATAAGCCCCACCTGCATGTAAATGTTGTTCTCAAGGCCGAATATCTTGGCGAAAAGGAACGAACCGAAAAGGCCGAACGGCACGGAGAACATAACGGCCAAGGGTATGAACAAGCTTTCGTAAAGGGCGCAGAGGATGACGTAGACGAAGATAAGGCAGATGATGAAGATTATCACCGTGTTGCTGCTTGAGCCTGCTTCTTCACGTGTCATGCCCGAGTATTCGTAGCCGTAGCCCGTGGGCAGTGTCTCCGCCGCAACCTCTTCTATGGCCTTTATGCAGTCGCCAGTGCTGTAACCGTCGGAAGGAAGGCCGTTGACAGCCACCGAAGTGTACAGGTTGAAGCGTGTAAGCAGCTCGGCATCGTACACTTTTTCAAGCGTTATGAACTGCCCCACGGGCGCCATGCCTCCGTCTCCCGTGCGCACGAACATGTTGTCAAGGGCGTCACGGTTAAGCCTGTACTGCTTGTCGGCCTGTATTATTACGCGGTAAAGTTTGGAGAACTCGTTGAAGTTTGATGCGTAGTTGCCGCCTATGTAGCCGTTGAGCACGTCGAGGACAGCCGTCGGCGTTATGCCGGCACGCTGGCATTTGGCCGCGTCCACCTCTACTTTGTATTGCGGAAAGTTGGTGTCGAACGTAGTGTAAGCCATCTGCACTTCAGGCCGTTTGTTAAGTGCGGCGATGAAGTTGTTAGTGTATGTCATAAGGTCTTTTACGTCTCCGCCCTTGCGGTCTTGTATGTACAGCTCGAAACCGTTGCTCGTTCCGTAGCCCATGATGGTGGGCTGGGCGAACGCGAAGATATTGCCGCTCTTTATGTCGGCTGTCTTTTCCGTGATTTTCTGTATCACGGCGTTGATTTCATGGTCGTCGCCTTTGCGTTCGTCCCAGTTCTTCAATTTTGCGATAATCATTCCGCCTGAGGCAGACTGTCCACCAAGCATGCTGTACCCGGCGGCGTTTGAATAGCTTTCAATCTCTTCAATAGACTTCAGCGAGTCGGCCACTGCCTCGACTGTCTTCTGTGTCTGGGCGAGCGTGCTGCCTGCCGGCGTGGTGACGTTGACGAAGATTGTGCCCGTGTCTTCATCTGGAATAAGTCCTGTCTTGGTGGTTTTCATCAGTACGACAAGCAGAGCTGCCGCAAGTCCCAACATCGTCCAAACAATCCATTTGTGGCAGAAAAACATCTTCAGGCCGTTCTTGTACTTGAACACAAGGTTGCGGAACGATGCGTCGAAGGCGTCATGGAAGCGTGTGGAGAACGTCCTCTTGCCGCCGTTTGCCGTCTCGCCGTGGGGTGTCATGAGCAAGGCGCAGAGCGCAGGGCAGAGAGTCAGCGCGTTGACGGCGGATATTCCTACGGCGGCTGCCATCGTAAGGCCGAACTCCTGGTAGTAAGTGCCGCTTGTTCCGCCCATGAACGACGTGGGGATGAACACCGACATGAACACCAACGACGTTGTTACTATAGCGGCGGCGATGCCGTCCATAGCACGGTTTGTGGCTATGTAAGGCGAGCGCACGCTGTCGTCGAACTGCGCCTGTACGGCCTCCACCACAACGATTGCGTCGTCTACGACCGTCCCTATGACAAGCACGAGGGCGAAAAGCGTAAGCAGGTTGAGGCTGAAGCCGATGAGGTACATGAAGGCGAAGGTGCCGATGAGCGACACGAGGATGGAAATTGTAGGGATGATGGTGGAGCGGACGCTCTGCAAAAAGACGTAAACCACGATGATAACGAGCAAGATTGTCTCTATCAATGTCTTTACAACCTCGTGCACGGAAGCGTCGAGAAACTCGTTGGTGTCCATCAGATTGCCCAGCACAAGCCCTTCGGGCAGGTCTTTCTCTATCTCCTCGCACAGCTTGTCGATTTCCAGGTTAATCATCCGGGCGTTAGAGCCTGCCGTCTGGGCTACCATCGCCGTTGTGCCGTTGTGAGAGTTAACCTTGTTCGCGTATGCGTAGCTCTGCGAGCCGAGCTCTACCCGTGCCACGTCCCTAAGCCGCAGCACTTCGCCTCCGTCGCCGGCCTTTATTACGATGTTTCCGAACTCTTCTTCCGTCTGGAAGCGTCCGCGGTATTTCAGTGTGTACTGAAACACGTTTTCCGAATCCTCGCCCAGCGTACCGGTTGCGGCCTCGACGTTTTGTGCGTCGAGAGCCGACACCACGTCGGACGGCTCAAGGTTGTACACCGCCAGCTTCTGAGGGTTGAGCCAGATGCGCATGGCGTATTCTTCGCCCATCGTCATGACGTTGCCCACACCGTTGATACGCAGCAACTTAGGCTCGATGTTTATGTAGAAGTAGTTTGTGATGAAGTTCTGGTCGTAGCGGTTGTCAGGGCTGTATAGGGTCAAAATCTTCAGAAATCCGCTCTGTCTTTTCTGTACGGTGACGCCCACCTTTGTCACTTCGGCAGGCAGATTGCCCTCGGCCTCGCTCACGCGGTTCTTCACGTTGATGGTTGCCATGTCGGGGTCGGTGCCCTGTTCGAAATATACCGTGATTGTGGCAGAGCCTGTGTTGGTGGCCTGCGAGGTCATGTATGTCATTTCCTCAACGCCGTTTATGGCGTCTTCGAGCGGTGTCACCACGCTGTTAAGCACGGTCTCGGCATTCGCCCCGGTGTATGTCGCGCTGACGGTTATCGTCGGAGGGGCGATGTCCGGGTATTGCTCCATGGGGAGGTTAACCAGTCCGATGACGCCCACAAGCACTATCAGCACCGAAATCGAGGCCGACAGGATGGGGCGTTTTATAAACATTTTCAGATTCATATTGTCAAGCTTGTTTGTTTGTTGTTTCCCGGTTGTATTCCGGCCGTTATGTAAGACATGGCCTTTCGGCCTGCAAAAGACCATGTTTTGCATCGCAATATGCGGTCTTTCATGCGGTAAAAGGCCACCTTTTGCAAGATGTTCGACAACATGTTGACAGCCAGCAGGTTACAAACGGCGGCCAGACCGGTTGCCGATGTCATTCTTTCACGCTTATTTCCATGCCGTCTTTAAGCAGGCCGGCTCCTTCGGCTACTATTACATCGCCTGACTTGAGACCGTCCTCTACAACGTAGCGCTTGCCGTCGTTAAGGGCTTCAACCTTTATCTCCGTAGACTTTGTCTTGCCGTCAACCACGCGGTAGACGAACTTCTTGTCCTGTATCTCGTAAGTGGCTTCCTGCGGAATGATGATTTTGCCGGTATATACGAATGGGATAATCACGGTGGCGCTGCCTCCGCTCAGCAGCATTTGCGACGGATTGGTGAACGTGGCGCGCATGGCTACCGAGCCTGTCGATGCGTCAACGTTGCCGCTTACGGCATCAACCTTGCCCTCGCCGCTGTATATTCCGCCGCCGCCCAGGCGCAGCTTCACCTTCGGCAGGCTGGCAATGGCCTTGTCAAGCGAGCCGTGGTCGGACACAAGCCGCTGCGCCTCGCTCTCTGTTATCGAGAAATAGGCGTGCACGGCCGACGCGTCGGCGACGGTAGTCAGCGGCTGTTCAATGCTTGAGCTGACAAGCGCGCCCTGCCGGTAGTTAATCATCCCGATGACGCCGTCGGCCGGACTGCGCACTTCGGTGTACGACAGGTCGGTGCGTGCCGCAGCCAGCTGCGCCTCTGCGCTGTGCAGAGAGGCCTGCGCCTCGTCTAAAGAGCAGCGCGCCTGCTCCACTTCATAGGTTCCCACCACGTCGCTTGCATACAGCCGTGTCTTGCTGTTATACGTAAGCCGGGCGCTGCCCACTGCGGCACGGGCATTGCCCACTGCGGCCTTGGCCGAGCTGAGGGCGGCGCGGTAAGGCTCCTGGTCGATGACGAACATCAGCTGGCCGCGCTTTACCTTCGCCCCCTCGCTTACGCATATCTTCGTTATCGTGCCGCTCACTTGCGGTCTCACCTCGACGCTCTGCACGCCGCGGAGCGTGGCGGTGTACTCCTTGTCCAATGTACATGTTGACGGAGCGAGCGTCATGGTCTTGTACCGGCCGGTCGCACCGCTCTTCGCCTTTTCTCCGCACGACTGCGTCAGCAGCGCCCCGAGGGCGCACAGGCAGGCGGCGATGTTGCATTTCAATCTTTTCATACCTTGAGTTTTAGTGTGACAAATGTTAAAATCCGGCGCAAAGTTATGCCTGTGAGGGCGGTTGGTCGATGTCTGATGTGCAACGAATGTTGTCGTTTTGAAAACAAAACAAGGCTTTGTTGTTTTTAACGCGACAAACGTTGTCGGTTTTGAAATAAGCCGTATCTTTGCGGCATGACACTTGACGAGTTTTCACAGACTTACGGGGCATGCAGCACAAGCGCGCTCGGGGCGGCGGTGTGGCGCCTTGACGGCAGGCGGATAGCCGAAGCTGGGGCGCGGGTGGTTGACCTTCACTTCATCATGCTGGTGACGCGCGGCTGGATGAGCCTGCGGATAGACTGCCGTGAGGCGACCGTCACGGCCGGCTGTTATGTCGACTCGGCCGGCTGCCACGACACTACGGAAATAACGGCTGCCTCGGCCGACGTTGATGGATATGCCCTCGTAACTACTGAAGAGTTCCTGGCGCGTGTTTTCAAGAACCGCCTGCCTTTCGAGACCGAATACCTTGAGCTTGTAAGGAGGCGGCCCGTGTTGCTGCTTGACGGCCGGCAGGCCGGTGTTGTGGCCGAGGCTTTCGGCAGCCTTGGGCACAGCATGGCCGACCGCGCCAACATTCACGCCTCGGCGCTGGTGGCGGTGAAGACCGCCGCCCTGTTCTATGAAATATCCAATTGTTTCATGCAGCGCGCGGCGTATGACGGCCGTCAGGCCGTTACGGACAGGATGACGGCCGTGTTCATGCGGTTCATTGAACTTGTCAGGCGGAACGCCACTCGCAGGCGCGACGTGGCTTTCTACGCCTCGGAGCTGTGCATCACGCCGCAATACCTCAACAAGATAGTAAACGCTGTTTCGGACAAGACGGCCTCATACATGATAAACATGGCCGTTACGGCCGAGATTAAGGAACTGCTTGCCGACCCGGGGCTGGCGCTCAAGGACATAGTAAGGCGCATGGACTTTGCCGACCAGGCCGTGTTCACCAAGTTCTTCAAGCGGCAGACGGGAATGACACCGATGCAGTATAGGAACATGAAAAAGTGAAAAAGTGAAAAAGTGAAAAAGTGAAAGAGTGAAAGAGTGAAAGGGTGAGAAGGTGAAAAAGTAAAAAGGTAAAAAAGTAAAAAAGTAAAAAAGTAAAAAAGTAAAAAAGTAAAAAAGTAAAAAAGTAAAAA
>ERZ791741.726-NODE-726-length-29880-cov-3.582531_pt1 | contig 29880 bp, 42 predicted proteins | sample MGYA00510040_ERZ791741 | MGnify/ENA primary metagenome ERZ791741 (study PRJEB30046, sample SAMN00791960) | human gut metagenome | study: EMG produced TPA metagenomics assembly of the A metagenome-wide association study of gut microbiota in type 2... | reverse complement strand
TATATCGCCAGCGTCAGCCCGATCCCGCTTTTATGCTCGTTCTGCAGTTCTCCAGACAAATATCCGGCTCTCCAGCCGTCAAGAGTTTTGACCTCGGGCTCATAGTCTTCATCCTCCCGCTTCCACTCGGTTTCTTCATCTGCATAAGTCAAAGACTTCGGAGGCTCTGCAGGATTGCGTGCGGCCATCTTTTCCGCAAGCTCGTTGAGAAGAATGTCCGTCTTGGTCAACGGCTTAAGGTCGTTTTTCAGAACAGGAGCTTTATCCGGATTATTTGTTATGTAGTCAGAAAGTCCGGGGGATTGCTTCAAGGTGTTGGCCGTGCGAAGTTTCTCAAGGCGGTATTTCGATCCTTCAAAATCAGAATCCACTTCTGTCGGAGAAATTCCGAGCTGGCGGGAAATATCCAAGACTTCCGCTGTGCGCCCCGGATCCTTTCCGAGAACAAATTGGGAAGCAGAATACGCGTCGCGCTCGATAATCTCGTAAGGGTTGAACGGCTGGGCGGGAGGAACTGGAACCGGATTCACGGCCTCTACTGTCGGCCCTTCGGTAGGTTCCTGAGCAACCACGGACTGAGTTGTCGGCTCTCCCGGAACTTCCATAGAGCCGTCCGGAGTTTCAATTGCTTGTTCGTCTTTGATGAAAGAATTCGGCATTTACTTTTCTCCAAACACCATGTGCATGGCAATGAGGTTGACGGCTTTCTTTGTGACGGCAGGATTTTTGGGGTCGTTCTTAGCTTGTCTCTTGGCCTCTGCGTAAGCCCTATTCATTAGTTCTGTGGGCAAAGGAATCCCCGCAAGCTTTGCATCAATAATCTGCGACTGTCGTTTAGTGAGGTTCTGTAGAGGCGGAAGGTTGAGTTCCTGAACTCGGATTTTGTTCACTTCATTTAATCTGTCTGCTTCCGTTCTTTTCGTCCGGAATCCAGCTTGAGGCAGCGCTTCCCATTCCAACTTCTTCTCTTGTCTGAATTCAGCACCCGAAACATCGTTGTAACCGAAGAAGAACCCGGGCTTTTGTCCCTCAAACACTGTGTTGACCATTGCGTTTAACGTTTCATTACTCAAAACGTTTTTATCGGCTTGCTTGCTTCTTGCCTCATAGAGATTTTGAGCAGAGAGTTTGGCATTCCTGGTCTTCTTAGCGTTGAGTTTTTCATCATTGCAGCGCTGAGTAACTTTGGCCATGAAAGCCTTGTACTGCTGGTCATCAAGTTTCTCGACTTTGTACTTCAAAGTCTTGATGGTCTGTTTTGTGAGGTAACCGCGGTACTGATCAAAGTTAGTCTGAGCAAACTCTTCCGGATCTCTTTCTGCCAACTCTTCAAGGTTCCCCAAAACAGCAGGATCATCCTCAGTGCAAGGGAACTTTTGATGCTCGATTGCCCGCTGAATCTTCTCGTATCCGACGCGGTCATTCGTCTTGATTGTCGACATGAGGGAGGCGGGAACTTCCTCACCGTTATCTACGAACTGAAAAGCCTGATTGAGATTGTCGTAGTTTGTCGCCTTCTCAAGCGCTTCCTGCTCTCTCTTGGCTCCGTACACCTTGTTTTTGACAGCGGCGCGATACTTTTCCGGAACAGCATTGATGTTGTCTAAAAGCTCTCTGGCTTTGCCATTGTCCTTCTTGAGAATTTCATCCGTGTAGCGGTTGATAGTCGCTCGATCTGAAGCCATCTGCATTGCCGACTTTAATCTGAGCCCTGCTTTCGGGCCCATCTCGGTTTTGTGCTGAGCAATGTAAGCCTTGGCCTGAGAGAGCTGGCCCGCATCGATCATATTGCTCACTCGGAGCTCGTGGATCGGCCCCAGAACTTTGATCATGTCGACAGGCGTGCCGTGAAAGTCTCCGATCTGCTGAGCAATAGAACGAGCCGCAACAAGTCCTGACTTTGCTGTTTCCGGATCGGCGTCTGCTGCCTGGTTAAGGGCTAGGCTAAGCTGATTTTTAAGAACTGCGTCTTTGTATTCGAGCTGTTGGCTCGTGACATAGGTGTTGACCTGATCATTGAGCTTCAGGCTTGAGGCCTGATAAAGACGATCAAAGGCGCTGCGGACTCGGGCATTTCCGGCCTGCTCCCTCAGCTTCTCATAACGCTGTTTGAAGGCATCGCTGACTTCATCGTTCAGGCTTCTTCCGTCCGGACGTTCAAGTGCGTTTACTCCTTTAAGTCTTTCGTATCCGTTCTCAGGATTAACTCTGAGGTCTATGCGTGCATGTTCAAGCTGAGTCGATAAGTCATCCAGGCGAGTCTTATCAATTTCCAGCTGCCATTTGTCGTAGGCATTCCTGAGATCTCCGGACAATTTATTCATTGCTTCGCCAGCATGCCGAACTGACATCGGACTCTCCGGCGCAGTGATGACTTCAGATTGCATTCCGCCCGGCTGAGAGATCGCAACCGGGACGCCGTAGGGATTATCAACTGAAGGAAGTTTCATTGTTCCCATGTTTAGACTCCTGCTCCTCCGCTCATGCCGCCGGCGCCGCTCGTGAACAACTTGCCGATGCTTACGACGTTATCGAGATAGCCGGATCCCGTTGAGCCTGAGTTAGGGTCTAAAGGATTGCCCTTAGCTCCGTTCGGATTCATGAGAATGCTCATGCCAGTGGATACGGCCGACGCCCAGGGAGAGATGTTTTTAGCCTGGGCGTTAAGAGCGATTGCATTGTTTGAGTAATTGACTGCTCTGCGCCGATAGCCAAAAGATTCGGCAACGGCGTTTGCGAGGATTTGATTGACCTGCATCTCTTTGGCGATGTCGTGAGAGGCCATCACTTCCGCAGTGTTACCGGTTCCGAGTGCTACACCGCTGGCCGCCTGAGCCACTCGAGTAGTGGCTTTTGTTTGTCCGGCACGAAAAGTAACTGCGGCAACTTCCTGCAGAGCTCTCTTCAAAACATCTTCTGCCGCTGTCCGGAAAGACTGCGCCTGCAGTTTTGAAATCTCGCCCTGAATCTTGTAGAGCTGCTTCTGCTGCTTCGCCTGGCGAAAGGCAAGGATCGGAGCAACAATGCCGTTGACCGCATTGTGCCCCATCGAAAATCCAAGGCCGAAACTGCCCAGACCGTTTGCCGCGTCTGAAGTTATCTTAGAAAAACTTGACGAGGAGCCTTGTCCCTCGTACAGAGGAACGTCAAGATCCTCGCCAGCATATTGATCGTACTTACCCATGAGCCGTTACCTCAATTTTTCTTTAAGGTAACGGCGAAGCTTCAATGTTTATGGACGTTAAGCTGATAGATCACAGGTCAGGGCCAGCATTGTGACCGGCAGGGGATCGAGCTGTCTCAAACACACCTGACCGCCTCGAGTCCATGTTGAATAAAGCTGAAGATCAATTTCATCCGACTTGAGCGCGGGAGGAGATCCGCAGGGCTCGATCGTTCTCTGCTTGTATTCAACAAGGTCATTCTTATCGAAGCTGGGGCCTGCGAAGATTCCGGAACTTCTATTAACCCGAACTGTGATCTTGTAGACGTTCTTAACCCTGCCCATACCTCCGGACTGATCCTGGAGAATGACCGGAAGTGTTTTCACATCCGACTGATACGGCAGACCGACCTGAACGACCGAGGCCTCGTGGTTGAGAGTGACCTTCCCATTGACCACTTTCTGCTGAGGCTGAACTGCGCCGTCCGCCAAAATAGAAACGGTCTTTCCTTCGAGCCAGTCAATCCCGGAGATCGTGGTCGTAGGCGTCCCGTTGTAGGTCGCGCCTGAGTCGACAAAGAAAGCGTCCGCTAAATTCTTGAAGTTACGCGTTCTCATGCGCTCAACATAGCGTTTCTGACTTCCGTTGATCGTCCTTCTGATCACGCAGTAAAGAGCATCTTCCACACCTTCCGAAACAGCACAGCATGATTCAAAAACTCCGTCCGTGTTGTGACGGTGCCAGGAGCCGACTTGTTGTTCAGGAATGTACGTGAGGCCGAGCAGGTTTCCATCGGAGGAGATAAACCACATGATGGGGTACGGGGCTTTTTGTGCCGTGGCGTCCACGATAGTCTTGAAGTCAAAGAGGTGCTGACTTCTCAAACAAAGATCTCCGGACACAAAACCGCCTGCCTGATACTGATAGGCGAGCTCTCTGACATGGCCGTCACGGGCAGAAGCGAAGATCAGATTGTTGTTGTAAACGAGCGGCCTGACTGTCGTGGCCCCGTTGTAGCTCTGAGGTCGGGCAGAAATAGAAGACGGAGTGATCGCGTCTGAGTTCTGGGGACTGATACGAATCTCAGAGCCCGTTGTCAGAAGGATCAGGTGAGACAGCGGAGAAATGTGCAGAATCTTATTGAACTCTGTAGCCGCAATTCTAAAGTTGATGCGGTCATCGTCTTTAGACGGCAGGGAGTACGTCATATCACTCTCTGTTCCGGACCGAGTGGCAACAACACGCTGAGGATCGGTCTTAAAACCTGCAAACCATCGGCGCTGTTCAAAGTAACCTACAGCGCTCGGATAATTTCCGGAAGAGACAACTGAGTCATATCGGCGAGGCGTGATGTCCGTCTTCGGAGCAATGTTGTCATCAATGATGGACGTGGTTTCCGAGTCTCCTAGGTAACCATAGATGCCGCCTTGATTCTTGTAGAAGCGGTAGTAACTTGCTCCGGACACGGTCGAGCATGAGATTTTGATTGTCGTACCTGTGGCATAGAGGTTGGCGGTACAAGAGACTGCTGCACTCGGTTCGCTTTCGATTGTCTTATCAGCATTGAGGCAGGAGACTTTATATTGGAACGTGTACTTGTCGGCGTTCTTATCCTCGTTGCCCGTGGTCGTTTCTCTGACAGCGGTCACGTTTGTGGGCGTGGCCAAAGTTGAAGAGAAGCTAATCGTTGCCAGTCGCCAGTCCGTATTCGAATATCTCCGGATCTCCGTCGGAGCGTAATCCTCATGCGTCACGGTGATGATGTCATTTGACTGCACATACTCAAGTTCAAAGAGATCATCTTCATCCCATGGCGTTGTGATTTCGTATGGCTGATTGCCGTTCATCAACGTTGCGCCGAAGGAATGGAATCTGGCGTATTTGTGCCCCAGCTCGATGACGAAGGTTTGCTGAGCGTTAAAGATAAACGGAATCAGCCGCACCTTCTTGCTTGAGTCTTTGACCTCACGCACAAACTCAAAGCCGGGTCTGTTTTCAATCGGGCCCTGGGGACGGCAGAGAAAATTCAGGCACGTCTCAAGGCCTGTCTGATACTTTGTATCGTCTGTTCGCCCAAACATTTCCGGAGAAATTTCACCGCCGGCAAAAGAGCGCTGAAGGACTTTAGTTGAGCCACTCATGTCCGTCCCTCCCCCAGTCACCGTAGTCACCGATAAAGTCAGGCTTATAGCTCAGATGATCTCTGTCCTGAACTGCATCCTGAGCCTGTGCTTTTAACAGTCTATCTTCGTAAAACCGCATCATCTCTGCCGCCATCTGCACACCCGTCATCCCCGGAACAACAGTGCCCGCAAGATTAGAGGCAAGGAGAAAAGCCAAGGCGTCAGAAAATACATCAGAGAACTTTTCAGGCTTAACCTCCGTGGTGATATACCTAATCCATATACGTTTCTGTTCGGCCACCAAACAGACTTGTCCGTTGATCAGCTCTCGGAGGTAATGAAGAGTCTGTCGAGTTGCGTTTCCATTTTCGTCAACCGGATAGGCATAAATGATCTTCACACAGTCGGCAGGAATCGGGAACGCATAGCCGCCTCCGATCGGTTCAGCCGTCAAACGAGCAAGCTCTTTGCGCGTTGTGGCAAAGCTCCAGTTATAGGTAGCAAGGATAGTTTTTAAGGCAATGGGATAAAAGCGCCTGCAATGATCGGCCTGAGCGCTTCCCTCAGGCGGATCAATTGAGGTCACTGTCGCTCTATCTCCCAGTCGCGAGAGAGCGATATTGCAGATGTCGACAACAGAAGACATGTTTGCTCCTAAAAAAGAGGGGGCGCAAGGCCCCCAAAATGCTCGCTAGGAATAATCCTGTTTACTCGGCTGCATAGTCACCGATGCGCTTACCCTTCGGAGAGGAGGCGCAAAGGGAGATGCCTGCTGTTACCTTGCAGCTCATTGCGGTGCCGGTAAAGGACAGCTTGAGGTAACGCGGACAGCCTTGCGGCAGTTTGATTGCCGTATCTGTACCGTAAGCCGTTGCTACGGTATCAGTCACAGAAGTGCTGGCAGAACCGCCGAGAACCTCGATAGAGGTCGGCAGAGCGGAGCCAGAAACACTCAAGATGACGTAGAGTTCACCTTCAGAAACTCCGGCTTTATTCAGGTCAAGAGTGTTCGTTGATGTTCCGGAAGTCCCGGAGAGGGACTGGCCGTCACTGAACATAAGCTTGGAATCGAATCTCATCTTTTTCTCCTATTACGAAACAAGATCTTCAGTGAGGCTGATGGAATCAGACACTTCGATCGGAATGTCGAAGAACATGGTCTTGAACTGTTCGGCGGCCTCAACAACTTTGAGAACGTTTGTGCTCTTGGCGTAAGCGGCAAGTTCAAGAGCGGTATGCACTTCTTCAGCACAGAAAAGGTGAAGATTTGTGCGAAGGTCTGACGGGATACGGTTCTTTGCAACGATCAGTTTCTTGATCAGATCTTCGGAACCCATGTCGACAGCACCGTCGGAGATCGGGATGTTGCAGACACGGACCACTCCGCGCCAGTCGTTAAGCGCGGCACCTGCCTGCCACTTGTAGTGGTCGCGATAGACTTCATACATGGAGCCGTCGGAGTTCATGTGAGTGCACTGGCCCTTGTCGGTGTGCTGTAAACCGATCTTGGATCCCTTCGGATAGATGCCGAAGAACTGATCCATCGACACAATAAAGATCGAAGTGACTTTCTTGGTCGTAGCTCCGGTACTCACAGCCTTAATGACATTGCGAGAGGACGGAGTTGTAGAGCTCGTGTCGTTATAACGAGCGGCAAGGCCCATGAACTTGTCCGGCTCGGCATCGATATCGCCATAGAACATTGTCTTTGCCATATCGTTGCCCATACCGGCAAAGAACGGTTTCTGCTCAGACAGGCGCCAGGCGGCTGTGTTGCCGTTTACGTCAGCCAAGTCTTTATCGACTTCAGCGTACATTTCAACGTTTCCGCAGGTATCGGTGACCTGAGCGGTCGTGGATTTCTGCGGCTGAACGCCCTGATAAAGGCGGCGCCAAGTCGGTTCAGGGATGCCAGTTCGGATGGCATGAAGGTAGCCATCCGTCTTGTTGCACTCTTTCCATATGAGGAGTTTGAGAATCGGGTCTCGTTTAGACAAGACTTCAGCGATCGGAATAATCTCACCTTTCGGGTCAAGTCTCGATGCGAGGTCAACCAGTGTTGGATATTCAGCAGCCATCGTAATTACTCCTAAAAATTAGTTCATCTTTGAGTTAGGGAAAAAAGCCCGGGCGCGCTCGGCTGTTGAGAGTTCACCCGACCTGCCGCCCTTTACGACGGCGTCATCGCTGAGTGCCTGCTGAGCGGCAAGGCACCCTTTAATGAATCCTGCATGACGATTGAGGCCGACAGACTCGAAGAACTGGCGAGTCTCAGCGTCAAAGAACTTTGCGTAAAAGCGGCTTGCGCTCTTAAGGTTGGCCACGTAGTTCGCACCGCCAATTTGAGGGTCAGCCTTGGCTTCAGCGGTCAGGGCCTGCTTGACTTGAGCAGACTGTTCCTCCGCACGCTTTGCCAAAACAGAGGTCATATTTGTGACCAGTTTCGAGTAAGCGGCCTGAGAAAGATTCAGGTCCTTGCATTCTTTCTTGAACGCCTCAATCGCTCCTTCATCGAGCTGAATGCCTTCCGGAAGTTCAATGCCTGTTTCGTCGTAACCTTTCTCTGGCGCGCCTAAAACGTCGTTGTCTTCCTTCTTTTCGGCTTCCTCTTTAGATTCGCCTTCTTCCTCGTCTGCGCCCATGCCTTCAGGTTCTTCGTCCTTAGGTTGAGGAGCTTCAGCGGAGGTTTCGGGCTGTGCCGGAGGTGTCGCATCCTGAGGTGCCGGAGTAGGATCTGCAGGAGGAACGGCGCCTTCAGTTGCGGCAGCGCCTGCTTCGTTGACAGTGGTTTCTGCGGTTTCAGCCATTTAGTTTTTCGTTCTCCATTCTGCGAACCAGCTCGAGATTGATGCCCTTGAGTCGATTCAATATTTGCAAACCGATATCGCGCCTTGCGGAAGCTATCGTCATCAGCGTCATGTCCTGAGACGTGACCGAACTGTCGACGGCTGTCATGTCGAGAATCCATTGAAAGACCCTTCGGCCTTCGACTGTCTCAAGAGTTTTCTTGATGGCAATCTCCAGCTCCTTGAGTTTTTGTTTCTCTGCCTTTTCAGCCAGCTCCCGCTGTTCGATTTCGAGAAGCGGATCATCTATGTCTGTCATTGTCATTTAGGGCCCTTTAGGTTTATGGACGCTTACTGCGCTCCCTCTTCAGAGAAAGCTTCCTGCAGGCCCTGAGAGTCAGCTGCCTGCCCTAGATCTTTGAGGCTTGTCATTGCCTGCTGAAGTTGTGCGGCCTGCATCTGCGCCTGCTGTTGCTCGGCCCTTTGCTGGCGAATAAGGGCAACCTTCTGTCCTGTCACAATCAAGGACGGCGGAACACCGTTCATGTCTGCAAGCTGATCGATCGTTGCATCCACATCGAGCTTGTCCACGGCCTGGGGATTGATCTGAGCGAGAAGGCCAATCTGTTGAGCCGTTCTCACAATGCCGTTGGCTGACGCGTTCTTCTGTGCTTCTGCCAGAACCGAGACATACTCAATCGAAAGTTCTCTGCCGTAGAGTTCTTCCGGAACTTCCGGAAGCATGTTGTACTCAACCATGAAGCCGAAGGCGTTTGTTACAAGCGGATCAAGAAGCTCGGTATGCAGGCGCTCCAACACAGGCCCCAGCATCATCACTTTTTCCTGCTCAAGTGCCTGAACCTCTGTCGCGGTGCGGTCGGTTTGATTCGCAGTAGCCGCGATCATTTGAAAAACGTTGACGAAGAAGATGCGCTGAATGTCCTGACGCGTCGATTGAATCAGAGCCAGCATTGCCTGCGGATCGGTGCGCACTTCCCACATAGAGCGGATGATCGGAGCTTCCTGCGGGTTGACTGCCACGCGGCCGCCAGGCTTGAACTGACTCAGCTGATCTTTAAGCGTGGACGGATAGAGAATCGGCGGCCGAGTTCCGTAGTCCACAAGCTCGGCCAACCTCAAGTGCAGTCTCTGCAAGGACTTCTGCGCGCTCAAAGCCTTAGCTCCGGGGCCGCGGCCATACACAGAGCCGCCAGAAGTCATCCAGCGCGGACACAGTGCCGGGAAGTTTCTAAAACCTGACTCAGAGAGAACTTTGTCCTGCACACCTTCCTGGAAATAAACGGACTGCCAGGGCATATTCTTGTTGTCTCGTTTATCCGGATTACGTTCAATGCGCGGTTCAATCGCATGAATCACATTGAAGCGGGTAAAAGGATCTTTCTCAAAGGCTTGCCGAACGTCATTGTTTACGGCCTCAAAACCCCATTGCTGGACCATTTGCTTCGCCGTGAGAGAAAGGCGGCGATACATCGTATCGACCTTCCCATAATCATCTTCAGCCAGCCAGTATTCCCCGATTGTGAGGTTCTGCAGGGAGATGAGCTGTTCCGGATGAGGCTTAACGATCGTGCATGCTGTGCCGAATACCGGAAGCTCCAAATAGCTCTGGTGAAGCGCGTTGTAGCATTCGGCTTTTGAGAAGTAGAGAAGCAATAGGTCTTGAACCTTCGTCATCCACTCTTTGACAGCGGGATTCTTATCAAGATCCGGATCCATCGTTGTGAGGCGCAGCCACGGCCTGGAAGGAGACGAGACGCCGCCGAGCAAGCCCGCGGCCAAAACATCCGCGCAGTCAATTGCTTCAGCATCGAGGATCTTGCGATAACGCTTTGAGCCTTGAGTTGCATCTTCACCTGAGAAGCACCCTAAGTCCGGAAGACAGTAGTCACGAATATCGCGCCACAGGTCCTCCCAAGAACTGCGCTCCTGTTTAAGACTCTCGAAGCGTTGATTGATAAGCTTGATATCTGCGGGCATAGTTATCCCCCGATAAGTTGTTTCTTCTGCAGTTTGAAGCGTTCGTCCTGCGCCGCTTCACTTGCCAGAACCGTTTCACTCATTCCTTCCGGAGTGTCATCAATAACCGTGTCGCCGACATTCGCCTGCTTTTTGTTTTCCCTGTTAGCGTTCTGAGACTGTTGTTCTTCAGCTTGCGCCTGCTGTCGAGCGGCTTGAGCCTGCGCTTTCCTTGCCTGATCTTTGGCCTTGTTCTGCATGTGGTTGTACATGCCCGCAGTTGCAACGTTGGCGGCCGCCTTAACCACAGGCTTGACCACCTTTCCCACGGCGTGAACCACTGACGATACTGCCCCCATGATCAGCCTCCGAGTAAAGAGGAACCTGTGCCAAGCGCGCCAGGGTTCAGGGGAGCCGCATTGCCGTTTGTCAGAAGCGTGGATCCCAAGCCGTTGTCAATCGTGTTGTCCGCTAAAAGGCCGTCAAGGTCAGCCTGCTTGCGGTTTGCTTTGTTGCGGGCCTGATCCTCTTCCTGAGCCAAGGCCTGCTGCTGAGCGAGCTGTTCCTTGGCGGCAGATGCTTGACGATCCCCGGCGCGTTTCTGCTCATAAGCGTTCAATCCCGATGTCACGGCGCCAACCAATGTGCCCGCGATAACTGCTGCAGTCATTCCCATGATCAAAGTTCCTTAAAAAATACAAGATGCTTTCTGCCCTGCACTCTCTTTTTGAGTGCCTTAGCCAGAGGAGAATCCTCGGGCACGTCCCATAGGAAAAACTTGGCGCCTGCCTTGATTGCTTTGCGTTCTGCCAACACTGCCAGCCGTCCGCCGATTGAAGTATTGCGATATTCCGGCGACAGATAGATCGCATCGTTTTGTGCGAAGACTTCGCCGCTGTGCTGGTGCGTAAAGACAAAGACAGAAGCAAACCCGACGGGCTTACCTTGGTCTTCAACAATGAGGCCGAAGGAGTCTGTGCCTTCGCTTAAGATTCGGTAGATCGAACGATCCGGAACTGCCCTGCGGTTAGGCAAGCCTGCCTCCGACATTGCCGAGTCAATAAGCTCACGGCAACGGTCAATGATTTCAACTAAGGACGCGTCAATGATTTTCATGAGCCCATTGTCTAGGCTCAGGCGCAGGGTTTATGGACGGTGTTATGAGTTCCAATACTCGGATTCAAAGGCTTCCTGGGGATCGTAGGAATCATTCACGCCGTAGATGGCGCGCTCCATACTTCGGGAAAGTTTAGGAGCCACGGGAGCGGCAAAGGTTAGAGCCAAAGCGTCAGCTAAGTCCGGAGATCGTCCGATGCGCTCCTTGAGCTTGTCTTTAGCCTCGAGGATCTTAGGGCCTTTAGGCGTGTAGCCGTAAGTCGGAGCGCCTAAGTCTCCCTGTAAAATAGGATCCGGAGGAATCGCACCGCCCTGCTTAATCCATTGAGCCATGTGCCACCACATCTCCATGCGGCGGTTTGCGAATTGCTCTTTGTCGATAGCCTGTGCTCCGAAAGGAACCTCCACGACATCAAACCGCATCTGGCGAAGTCTGTCGATCACACCTTGCCCGGCGCCTGAGTCAATGAATACGGCCTCGGGTTTTTCTTTGGCCATTTCTACCGCGATGCGATCAGCCAATGCCATGTTGTCAAACTTCCGGATAACAATCGGCTCAAAGGCAACGAGCCCTCTGCGCTTAAAGATGACCGAGGCATCGGATCCGAAGCGTGCAACGTCAATGCCATAGATAAGGGGAGCGCCCATGTATTCGCTCTCTCGATAGAACTTATTGGCCGCGGCACGAATATCGTCAATCGGAATCAAGCCGTTGTCCTGAGCGGCCGAGAAGTCACAGAGAAACTCTTGCCGGAACTCGTTCTCAGACATTTCGACCTTGAGCGCCGCCAGTTCCTTTTCATCAATGACATGGGTTTGCTCAACGGAATAAAGCATTGCGCACCAATCCGGATCACCTTTGCTCATGAGGTTCAAAGCCTGATCGTATAACTGAGAGAAGAGGTTGATGCCTTTGGGAGTTCCGATGAAAGCGGCCCATCCTTTTCTGTCAGCCAGTGCCGGACGAATCACTTCTCCCCAAAGGGTCGGCTTAATCTGCGCAACCTCATCGATCACTACGCCGTCAAAGTACATGCCTCTTAAAGCGTCGGGATTATCAGCACCGAAGATCCGGATCGTTGCACCGTTAGGCAAAAGAATCGAAAGCTTTTGTTCGTTGATCGAGATTGCAGGGATTTGTGATATGTAGTGCTTCAGGTATCCCCAGGCGATCTGCTCGGCCTGGTTACGGAATGGAGCAAGGTAGGCATACATTCCGCGCTCTTTACGGTCCGTAATGGCCCGCTTGATGAGGTGATTCACAGACAGAACTGTCTTGCCTAAGCGTCGGTGAGCAACCAGAACGCAGAATCGATGTGTCTCGAGCTGTTTGTGAATCTCGTCCTGGGGAAAGCGGGGACGATAGGGAATCACGACTTTCATTCTTCCATCTCCGTCTGCTTCTTGCCGTCATCCCAAACAAACTCGATCTTGCCTTCTAACTTGCTCTCGTTGTCTTTCGAGTAGGCGCCTAAGTGTTTGCCGAGCATGTCGTAGGCCTTAAGCAGAGACGGTGCATCCTTGAGGCCCATGATCACTTCGCCGTCTTCGTTCTGATAAACGGGGATTTTCTCAGACAAAGTTTCTCGGATCTCCAGGAGCTCTTCCCGCCACTTCTGCACTGTGTATCCGGTCTTTTCTTCCATGATTTTTCGCCTCCTATCGAGCTCTGAAATGACTAAAGGATTTTTAAGGAGTTGAGATCCTTGAATCGCCGCTGTTTTTGCCGAATATCCAGCGATTTTTGCCGCATCAGTTGCAGTTTTACCCTTCATATATTCGTTGATGAACTTAAGCTGCATGCTGGAGAGTTTTTTCTTTCTGTCTTTTTTCACTTCTGTCTCCGATATGCGTGAGGAATCTTTCCCCGGATCAATCCCGTGCAAATGGCAAAGACAGTGCTCCGAGGCATTTCCATCATTCGGGCAATTTGCCGATAACTGAATGCCTCGCCGCGCAACTGCAGGACAAGATCAACTTCCCTATCGGTGTATTTCGCATGAGGCGAATCCTCGCCGATCGGCACACCCAATCGAGACACGGCAATCATGCGTTTATCGGAAAAAGAATTCGGGGAACTCACGCTTCACCAGAATGATTGCTTTGTCGATAACTTGCCGGCGCCGCATTGACTCAGGCGGCAGAGCTTTTGCTTCTGCGGCTGCTGACTGCAGAAACTCTGCAGCCCTTCTCGGCAGCAGTGTTGCGGTCCCTAAGGGAGCCTGTGTTTTGGTCTGTTCTTCATTCTTTCGGGGCATCGCTCAAAACTCCTGATAAGTCCACCCCTTACCACGCTCCGGATAAACAACGAGCATGCGGAAAGGGTACTCAGTCGCGCAGACCTTCGTCTTCACTTTCGCGTCGTCTGCGAAGAACTTGGGCGATCCCTTAACCTCATGCAGTTCGAGCTGGTCTTCAGCCGTAAGCACGAGAAAATCGGGGTTATACCAACAAGTATCCGCGGCAATTTTGAGCTTTATGGACTCGAACCAGTAGGCCTTGATCCTGCCTGCGATGCGCTCGGATTCTAGGTAGGCGGCATAAGCTTTCTCTGTCTCATTCATCTGCCCGGCTTTCATTCGGCCCTTGGCAAACCCGTTCTTTTTGCCTCCGACAAAACCGCTGATTTTCTTGAGAACAATGGGGCCGGCCTTAGTTTTTGTTTTGGCAAGCAGCTCCTTGTACGCAGGATCATCGGTGCTTTTAAATCTCATCATTGACATGATTGTTATTCCCTCCTGGGTATGGTTGTTATTTGAATTGGGTAGGCATGACAGCGCGCCGATTTCCGGAGAAGATGTCCCGAAGCGTTCGGCGCCCCTTCCGATCTACTTCATCGGGGTCGGCGAAAAGATCCCGCAGGGAAAGGCCTGCAAGCCTCAAGTCAAAGCAGTGAATCAACTCAACGTCCGTGTACTTTGCATGCGGACTTGATTCACCTACCCGGGCAAACTTATCCGAGAGAGAAACCGTTGACGGCTTAACGCTTAGATCGGAAAAACTCCTGATATTCGCCCTTAACTCGAGCAATTGCTTCCTGTACTCACAGCTCTCGTCGTACCTTGCCTTCTCTCTTTCGAGGCTGGATGCTTTCTCGGAGAACTCTTTAGGCTTCCTTGGGCAATAGAGAATGGAATCTCCGAACAGATCCGCCTGATGATTCTTCAATGTCATCCATCACACATTCCTAGTCGTTGTTCCGTTTCAGAAAATTGATCTCTCTCCATAGAGAGGCAATTTCAAATCTCATGACAATCACGAACCAGATACCGGCTGCTGCTATCAGCACCAGAACGCATTAAACTGCTAGTAAAAAAGCGATTATTTCCTGCATGTGTTTCTCCTTGGTTATCGTCTTTGTGCGATTAGTTCTGCGTGTGTCCTGAACCTCGGAAACTTTGAATAAAAATCAATTCGTTTCTGGATCCTTTCGTCTGTAGCCCGTTCAAAAAGAGAGCACCTGGTGAACGAGATTTGGAAGCACTGACCATCCATTCCTGTTACAGGGTTGTTGCAATAGATGTTCATGGCCTTGTAAAAGTCGTCATGTCTATCCACGTGGATAGAGCCGTCTTTAGTGCTTATCCAGCCTGCACCAGCGTGTTTGCAATACAAGCAGCACCCGCTCATGGTTTTCTCCTGAAGGAGCTGATGACCGCTCCAATCACAATGCCGATCAGGAATGCAAGGCAGTAATCAATGTTTGAGCCGTCGTAAGCAAACCAACCGACATCAGCCAGATAAAGCAAACCTCCCATCCATCCGAGCAACTTTCCGAAGTACGAAAAATCAAACCTCATGATGTTTCTCCTGGCTGAGTTGGAGAGCAGCTCTCACCAGCAACCCAAACAGCACCAGATTGATAAACACGACTGGGGCTAGCACGATCATTAAGAGTGTCCATGCAGAATCCGACATGACGCACCTCAATCGAAAAGATCAGCAGTAGCGGGTTTACGCATGGATGGCCCGGCAAAAAGCATTGGCACGCATTTAGATCGCACACGATCATAAAGACGGTCGCCGAGTAGTTCAGCCAGCGCCTTGGGCCCGAGATTGCTCATTAGGATGGTCGGCTTGTTTGAAGTCACTCGATTGTCGAGAATGGAAAAGAGGATTCTCTTTTCAGCCTCGGAGCCTTTTTGGATGCCGACTTCATCAATCACTAGAAGCTGAATCGAAGAAAAGAACTTCAGCATTTCCTCTTCGTTCGTTATTACCCCAGTCTGGTAAGTGCTCCGGACGGCTGAGAAAATCTCGCTGACCTTGTAGTACCTTGGATAAACGAATAGATAACGCTCCATGAGCTCCAACATGATTGCGCACGCAAGGTGAGTTTTACCGGTGCCACAGCTTCCCAAAAACAGAAGTCCATATCCGCCTGCTTTTGACTTCTCCCAGCCTTTAACAAAACGTCTTGCCAATTTGAATGCGGCCTTTTGGCTGTCGGTCTCTTGAATGAAGGTTGAGAAGTCCTTGGTCTGATACTCAAGCGGCATACGGGTTTCTACAATTCTCTGCTTGCGGTTTCTCTCGGCTTCCTCTTTCCTTGCCTTCTCTTCCTCAATAGCCTTTTGAGCTTGCTTGAGTTTGAAACATTCAGGACATTCGCTTATTTCCTTGATCTGTCCGCTTAACCAGACTTGATTTGCAAGGTATTCCCCGTGCAATGGGCAATTTGTTTTAACTTGCCGTATTTCCAATTTTCCGAGAATGGTATTAACGGCTTTGAGATTTTTGATTTCGGTGTTGTTCATAGTATTAAATTCCCGTCTTTATCAAATTTGCACTGCTCTCGGTAGTACTCTTCTGTGAATCCGCCAGGCGGTTCGTAGGCGAAGGGCTTGGAGGTTTGATTGGGCGGCTTCTGCTGCTGCCACTTAGATTCATTCAGACACCACGTGGTAAAAGCGGCTTTGTAATCTGCGTACTGTTTGCCGTTGGCCTTGCAGTAGGCGACCATCTTTGAAAACAACTGCTGTGGGTCTTGAATGTTGTGCTTCTGAGCGACCTTTACAAACTCTTCCGGAATTTGGTCATCCTCGTTATAAGGACATGGCAACTTTTCCTTTTTCTGGCGCTTTGCTTTTTTCTCAACTGTTTCCGTTTTGGAAATAGTTGTCTTCTCTGGAGACGTTAAAGAAAAGTTTGGTGCGCTCCCTATAGAGTTATTTACTGATTCTTTTACTGATTCATTTACTGATTCGTGTCCCAAATTTGGGCCTACCACACGTCCCATATTTGGGCCTACGGAAAGTCCGTTTTTGGGACTAGTCCCGTTTTTGGTACTACCAATTTTGGTACTACCGTTTTTGGGACATGTGCCGTTTTTGGTATCACGAGAATCAGAATCAATATTTAGGACGTAATTGTTAGAAGAATTGAGAACAATTCGTTCTCTTCTGACGAACCCTTTTTCTTCAAGGTAAGCAATGGCCTTGTAAACAGTTTTTCTGTTTAACTCTGTCTCTCTGGAAATGGTGTCAATACTAGGATTGCATTGTCCAGTCTCAGAATTACAGCAATCTGCGAGACAACGTAAGACAGATTTGGCAGCCGCATTACCGACAACCAAACGTCTTACCTTGTCAGCGTCTTGATAGCTCATTGCTTAGAGTCCCTGATTACAAACCATGAAATGTCTGGCCTTAAGTCCTCACACCTAACCTGACGATTAGTGGCGCACTCAATCAAAAGGCATTTGTCAGCAGGAACACGCTGAATACCTTTTTTCCACTGTGTGATGAGGACAGGAGGAACATTGATCTTCCGAGCAAGAGCGGCGCTTGAGCCTCTTCCTTCTTTATTCAAAAAATCCTTAAGTTTCATATTTGTGTTTCACTTATATTTTGAAATAAGTGTAACACTTATAGATTCAGATTAGCAATTTAATATTTCACTAATACGGAGATTTCGTTATGAGAAGTGTTAATGACGTTAGAAAAGAGAATTTGATCGTCCTGCGAGAACGCTTTAAAACTTTGGCGAATTTGAATCTAGCTATTGGCAAAAAGAAAACTGACTCAACGCTTAGTCAGATAATCAACGGCGCAAAAGACACAAGAAGCGGAAACGTTAAAAATCTTGGCGATCGGTTGGCTCGAGAGATGGAAACCAAATTATCTCTTGGTTACGGTTGGATGGATGCTGACCACGGTAATGAGGCGTTTCCTGAGGACGATGATTTGATCTATCTGCGGCGCCTGAATGTTTCTGCCTGCTGCGGTGCAGCGGGAATACAAAATTATGAGGATGAGGCCTATGTAGACCTCATGGGCGTCTCACGTGTTTGGTTCAAAGAAAACATCAATCAGATCCGTGAGAATGGATATGAAATCATCACTGCAGCCGGAGATTCCATGGAGCCCACTCTGAAGAATGGGGACCTAGTTGTAATTGATAGGTTTGACACTGAGATCACAAAGCGTGACGGCGTTTTCTGCGTGCTGATTGATAACGACCTTTATTTGAAACGGGTGCAACGAGTACCAGGCAGTCTCCGTTTTATTTCTGACAATCGCCTGTATGACCCGTTTGAAATTCGGCTTGCTGAGGTTGAAAGCAGAATAATCGTGTTTGGACGTATGGTTAATTCGTTGAACCTAAAAAGGTACGACTAAAAGGAAATGAGCAATGAAAGAAAAGAGATTTGGGAAAATGCCGTAGAGGTCGTTATTCATTTTGAAGGTCTGAGGTATGGCCCCCATACAATCGATCTTTTAAATTTAGGAAAATCACTGCAAGGCTTCGCAAAAATTCTCATTTCTGCAGGTTATTTTGCTTCAACTGGACATGATCTTAGAAGGTACGTGAATTCACCAGTGAAGGTGACGACTTCGGCCCGACTAGAACGCGGGAGCATAGATATATCTGCCGAGATTTATAGTATTTTATCTGGTGTTACGGCTGCCGCTTTATATGATCTTATTAAGTATCTTCTTTTTGAGAAGATACTTAATAAGCATGAATTTTTCTGGTGGAAAAACCGCAAAGAGCCAAGGTTAAATGTCAATGAACTTGAAGCTATGGCACTTAGACTTTCTTACGCTAAAGAACAGGCTCTCTCTCCTATTGGTAATTCTTGTGAAACAATCTCTATCATAGTGGGTGATAATATGCCGTTAACATTCAATATGCGATCAAAAGAAATTCTTCTCGATAAAGAAAAAACTAATTTTAGGGTGGAGTTCTAATATCATTTTTATAGATGACTGCCTTTGGCAATCTCGTTTGAAACAAAACAAACGTCAGATAATCTCCAGCTCCCGATCTCATATCAAAATAAACTGATTGTTATGAAAGAACTTCTTAGCACAAGTAAAGAAAAGAACATCGTCCTCTACGGAAATATTGATGACGGCCCCGTCGTGGCTGTAGTGGTTGAAAATGAAACGCTTTGGCTCACTCAGAAACAAATGGCGGAACTCTTTAATTGTTCGACTGACAATATTTCTCTGCATTTGAAGAATATTTTTAATGAAGGAGAACTTGATCCAATTTCAACTACCGAGGAATCCTCGGTAGTTCAAACAGAAGGAGCAAGACAAATAACGAGAACCGTTAAGTATTACAACTTAGACGCTATCATTGCAGTAGGTTACCGAGTCAACAGTAAGCAAGCAACTCATTTTCGCCAGTGGGCAACCCAAGTTCTTAAAGAATACATCATCAAAGGATTCGCCCTAGATGATGATCGTCTAAAACAAGCGAAGACTGTTCTTGGAAAAGACTACTTTCAAGAATTGCTGGAACGAGTTCGCTCCATCCGAGCAAGCGAACAGCGGATCTGGCTTCAAGTTACTGAAATATTCAGGGAATGCAGCATCGACTATGACAGCCATTCATTAGAAGCAAGACGCTTTTTTGCAACTGTTCAGAACCGTTTCCACTTTGCCATCAACAATCAAACCGCTGCCGAGATTATTCATGCAAGAGCAGACCACACGAAGCCACACATGGGTTTGAAAACGTGGTCTAACAGTCCGGAAGGACGTGTCAATAAATCAGATACGACAATTGCAAAAAACTATTTGGACGAAAAGGAGCTCAAGTCATTAGAGCGTTCCGTCAACAGTTATTTTGATTACATTGAAGGACAGATTGAACGCAAGAAGAAATTTAGTATGCTCGAGCTGCGCCAGTCTGTAGACAAGTTCTTGGCATTCAATGACCTTCCTGTATTGGAGGGAAATGGACAGGTTTCTAAAAAGCAAGCTGAAGAAAAGGCTCACAAAGAATACGAAATTTTCAACAAAACTCAGCCGATAGGCAGAGACTTTAAAAAATTCCTAAACGAAGTAAAAAAACTAAAGAAATAATCTGCTTCTAAGCCGCAGCCGCCTCCGGGCGGTTTTTTTATGGCCGCGAGAGCGGCTTTTTTGTTGCATAAATGAAACACTAATAAAAACATTTTAGAAATATATGTGTTTTGCGATTGACATAATATAAGTGTTGCACTAATATTCGCTTATCAATCAATCGTTCTTTAAAAGTCCTTCTGAAGATTGTCAGGAAGGAAGAGCTTCTAAACACCGAGTAAAGCGCAAGGTGCACGGAGCGACCAGGCGGCAATGAATTGCGCCTAAGCATGGGGATCGAAAGTGAACCAGCGGCAGAGAGAAAGCCAAAAGGATTAGACCGTTAAAGTCGGTCGGTACAAGTAGGGGCCGTTCAGCAAAGACAGTTCGCAAACATAAGGGCACTCCTTAAAGTCAGTAAGTTGCAGATCTCCTGAGTTGGTTGGATGGAGTGTTCTTCTGTTTGAGCTTATTTAGAAACCCCTGCGCATGGGTCATGTACTGCAAAACACCCAAAATTCGCAAATACACGCGGGGGTTTCTCAATGAGCTTTTTTCCCTGACAGTCCGGAAAGACGGACATCTTCAGACCATCTTTAAAAGCTCCTCGGGCTTTTACCAATAACTGTTAGTTCCAGTTCAGCGCTTAGGGGAGCTTATGAATGTGGTCTTTTTTACATAGTTTTAAGGAGAGAAAAATGGACCTATTAGTAGATGAACAAAAACAGATTTTTGATGTTGCTGTTGAAGACATTTTGAAAGAGCGCGGTTCTGCAATTTGTCTCACTGATGCTCTCACGTATGCAGAGCGCGCTGTTGTTTCCGCCCTGCTCTCTGGAAAGAAAGAGATAACGCTTGACCTTGATCACGTTGTACAGACTGCTGAGGCTCAGAAGGAAGTCAAGGCGCTCTTTAAAGAGTATGCGTCGAATTTCATTTCTGATCTGGTGTGGCAAACGATTGACCGAGACATCTATCCAGACGTTAAAAATTAAGACCTTTACAAGCCATTGTGAAAACAGCTAGACTTTTTTCACAATTTTGTGAGTATTCTCGCCAATTTAAGCCGTCAGTGAAAATGAAAAAACTCCTTTTACTGCTAGTAAGTTTCTTCGCTTTAAATAGTTGCACCATTATCAACGGTGAAGCGGTTTGGCTTGATGAGATAAAAACTTATAAAGTCTTTCAAGTGCTTCCAGATGGGAATGCCCTAGCCTTCAAATGCGATTCAGAATACGATAAACACTGTTTCGGAGAGGTGGTCTTTCTTGTTCAACGAGAAGTACCTTTTTATGACGGTCTCAAAGTAACAATAGCCAAACCAATAATGGAAGGAACCTATCGTTATGAAACAAGAGATGCGTTCGTTAAAACAGTTCCGATAGTACGATAACTACCCTTCTCCAAGAATTGTCTCCTTTGGAAGGCTTTATTTTTGCCGTAAAAACCGCTAGAATTTTTGCAAGTGCTCAAAACACTTGTGAATAGCGGTGAACATCCGCCCCGATAGAAGCGGCATTTTTTATGCCCGAGCGTGAGGCTAATACAAGACCCTCGCGGAAATATGCCCGCCTGACTATTCACAGGTTTTGAGCGCTTGGGCGCCATCTCAAAAATGGCGGAAATCAAAATAGTTGAATAGGAGGTAGTCAATGACTACTCAGGCAAGTATGGCTTTAATGCCTATCGTTTCTGTTATTAACAATCACGTTACTGCGCTTTCTACCGATGTTGCTAAGTATTTTGGAAAGAGTCATTTCCACGTTATTCGTGACATTGAGAATCTCATAGAAAAACTTCCCTCTTCTCGAGCCTCCATTTTTGGAGCCTCGGAAGTTCCGATTGCCTCGAACCTGAAGAACGCTCCGTCAAAGTTAATAAAAGCCTACAGAATGACACGGGACGGTTTTACCTTGTTGGTGATGGGCTGGACTGGTGAGAAAGCTCTTCAGTTCAAACTCGCTTGGTTGGATGCTTTCAACAGAATGGAAGAACAACTGCACAAGCAACAAAGTTTTACTGAGCAGGACAACGCATTAATCTCCAACGAACAGCAATACGAGCTCTCCAGCCGTGTGATGCGCAAAACTCATGCTCTGTTTGGAAACAAAAACTACAACTTTGTTTACCGAGCACTCAAGCGGAGATTCCGCATTCCACGCTACACCTGCCTGCTACAAAGAGATTTTGAGACTGCGCTGGCATTCGTTGACGGCCTAAAAGTTTCGGATTTCAACGTCCCTGATGTTAAGGAAGAAGAAGTCCCTGTCAAGAACTACATCGTTCAGTATCCGAGCTTTACGATCAGTTCTTCGGGTTCTGAGCCGCTTCCGGCTGTTCCGGCAATTCCTGTCAGCAAGCATTACATCACTGACAACGAGCTCCAGGCGATCAAGTCTTTGATTTACTACTTCGATGACTTGTTCAAGCCGCAAATTCAGTGGGCTTCAAAAGAAGCTTACAGGCAGGGGCGCCCTGACGCTTCCCGCTTCTACGATGTTTGGCATGAGCCTCTTTGGTTCATCGGCCGAATGAGACAACTGATCTCGCGTAATTCTTAAATCCCTTCTTCCTTCCCCGCCTGAGCGGTAAACAAACTGAACTCCTTGGAGCTCGGGTGGGGAGCCTTTTGCCTATCGGAGGCAATCATGCTGAAAAAACTTTTGACTGCGAAAAATGCAGACAGAGATAACTACTGCCTGCTCCTTGTTGCCATGGCTCTCATTCTCACTATCGCCTATGTTGCATTAGCAGCAGACGACATTCAACGGAGTTTCGGAATATGCATGTAACACCTCGCACATGCCCCGGGCCCGGAGACCTCTGGCAGCCGTCTTGGCAGGAAGAAAAGCGCCAAGCTGAATACGAACGGCTCCTTGAAAGATTTTTTGAAGAATACATACCGCGGTATTGCGACAAACACATCAACGAGCTGGCAGAGGCGGGAGAGGACGAAAGGCATCCTGAGATCGAGCCTTTGTTTGATGAATATTTGAAGGAAAACGAATGGCATTAAAACTCACGGAGAAAGAGAGAAAGCGCCTCTACTACCTCGAGCATCAAGAAGAAATCAAAAAGAAGGGCCGAGAGTATTACGCGAAAAAAGTTAAACAGAAAAGTCAGAGAAAGGCGGTTTTCTCTAAAGGGCCCTTCTCTGCGCTATTTATTGGAGTAGAAAATGACTAACGAACAAAGAGCCGCCTGGTTAGAAGGTCGGCGCACAGGCATCGGCGGATCGGACGTTGCAGCGGTTCTAGGGCTGAATCCGTGGAAGACGCCGCTGGACGTTTGGAACGATAAGCTCGGGATTTCTGAAGATAAAGAAATGTCCGAGCCTGCTTATTGGGGAACCGTTCTCGAAGACACGGTCGCAAAAGAGTTTCAGCTTCGCACCGGGAAGAGAGTCCAAAAGGTTTCTCACCAGTTCGCCGATCCGGAAACTCCTTGGGCGATTGCAAACATTGACCGAGCAATCATCAATCCTGAGATTGCCGGAAAGATTCGTCCGCTGCTGAAGGTCGAAGAGATTGAGCGCTATGCCGACATCACCGGCGTCGAGCGCATTATTAACACGGATGTCGCTTTTGAGGCTAAGACGGCAAACGCTTTTACCGCCGACCTCTGGGGACCCTCTCAGGAGTTGGAGATCCAGCAGAACAACATAAGAACCGAGCATGAAATCCCACTTTATTATGAGACGCAAATTCAGTGGTATTGCGGAATTCTACGGCTTCGCGGTATGTACCTGGCAGTTTTAATCGGCGGTTCCGATTTCAGAATGTACTGGATCGATGCTCGCCCGGATGTATTCCAGGTCATCAAAGAAAAATGCTCGGCATTCTGGAACAACTATGTTCTAACTAAAACACCTCCGGAACCAATAAACATTGAAGATGTTCTCAAGCTCTACGGGAGATCAAATGGTAAAGCTATCGAAGCTCAAGGTGATCTGGCTATCAATTACGGCGAATATGCTCGTCTTAATGGCGAAATTAAAGAGCTCAAGAAACAACAAGACGCGGTTAAAGCCAAGATCGCCATCGACATGAAAGACAACGAAATTCTGACATTAGATGGCAAGAAGGTTTTGACGTACAAGACCCAGACATCCAAGCGATTCGACTCAGACTCCTTCAAGCAGGAACACCTGAATGATTACTTTGACTATCTGAAAGAAAGCACAACTCGTGTCATGCGTGTGTGCGCTTAGTCTTTTAGATTGCTAACTACACAAAATGGGCAGGGTTTCTACTGATAAAAAGAGCGGTTTTGTGTAATATTCGCTTCGAGCACTACAGTACGGTGCAACAGGAAAAGGCTTTCTCGGTTGAGCCGGATCAACCGAGCCAAATTCCCTCCAAGCCTGCACAAGCGAGATTTAGTTCTACAGTTTTAAACCGAGCTGGGGTTTGTGGACTATTTGTTTGGTTCAGATTTTCCTAAAGCATGATCAAACGCTACGCACTCAGCACACGTCTTAAAATCAAGCAGTACTTCCTCATTATGGTATACGGGAGGTTGGCTTTTCTGCTTTTTGAATGCCGCCGGATTTTTGGGTGCTCTGAATGTCGCCGGATTTTTCGGTACAGATTTCGATTGCTCTTTGTTTGACATAGTAATTCTCCAAAAGAGTGATTGAAAAAAATGCAGTAGTTCCCGCTACTGCACACCCTATTCCAACCATCAAAATCATATTGATAGTGCGAATTTTCTTGGCTTTGACGGTCGTTTTATCTTTGAAAAAATCTATACATTGATCAAGACTGTTGAGCAACTTCATTTTTGCGTCATAAGTCTTAAGAGAATTATTGGTTCCGTAGGCTTCTGTAGCCATGTCAAGGTAGGACTTTGTTGGTAACGGCAAAATCCCGCCTTGTTCTCCTCTTAATGCAAAGACCCCGTAGAAAAGACCGGCGATGCACAACAGAAATCCAACAATCAGAAGCGTAAAACATAAATTATTGCTGACGAGAGGTGCTGATTCTCCAGCCCAATAGGGTGTGCAGACAATTACGGCACTTATAGCAGTAGCAGCCGTCGCACATAGATAGATGAGCTGCTTGATATTAGCTATTTGAGCTGAATATAGATCAATCGAAAAGTACCTTCTTTCTTCAAATGCCCTCGTTATCAGGACATCGCAAAAAGCATAGAAATCCTTATAACTACCATTTTCAGGAGCATTAGATGTCTCTTCCGTTTTGGCTTCTTGTTGCATTGTTAGCCTTATATCCGATTATTTTTGATGACTAATATTTTACTTCTGCCATGAATAACGCTAAACTTCCGCTTGAGTCTGAAAAACTCATCACAAGCGGATATCCGCACCCGACAGCTAGCGGCTTTTTTATGCCCGCGAGTGCAGAGAATACAATACCCTTCGGGGGAATAATCTCGCCGACTTGTGACGGTTTTCAGCTCGTGGGCGCCCACTGAAAATGGGCGCGATTGAAAAATTTCACAAGGAGTCAGAAATGACTAATCTCGTATTTGTCCGTGAAAGGCAGGCATTGACCACGTCTGAAATTATTGCGCAGGGCGTGGAAATTCAACACAAAAACATCTTAGCTTTAGTGCGTCAGTACCAAGAAGATTTCGAAACTTTTGGAACCGTCGCGTTTGAAACGCGGGGGTCTAAGGGTAAAGCTAATTACTCTGTTTTTGCCCTCCTCAACGAACAGCAAGCCACACTCTTAGTGACTTACTGCAAAAACACCGAGGTCGTTCGCAAATTCAAAGTAGCGTTAGTCAAGGCATTCTACGAGGCAAGACAGGCGCAACTGACCGCGACGACTGGTGACACGATCACCAACGCCCAGCAGGTTGCAATCCAACAGGCAGTGGCAAGACGCGCAAAGAAGACCCCTGCACACTATCAAACGATCTACCGCGCAATCAAGGCGCGCTACCAAATCCCACGCTACACGGAACTCAAACAATCGCAGTTCGAGGACTGCCTGCGTTTTATTGAAGTAGTTGACTTGAGCGTACCTGAAGTGCCAGCCTCTGAGCCTACCAAGACTGAAAGACAACGATACGTTGTTTACGCGGATTTCTTGAAGACCCTGCAAGTGTTCTGCTACTACCAGCGCTACCTTTTCAGAAAACCTCTGATGCAGGCAATGCGGGTCATGCTGGCTTTGGATGTACCGGACGCAAGCAAGCTGTGGGATGCGGTGAACGATTTAAATCTTGTAAAGCTTGAACGTTCGCTCGACGATCTCGGGTTTTCAGTCAAAGACCTCGACTGTTACAAGCATTGGGCGTTGACGCATACCGCTCAATAAGCAAACCTTACTCAACCCAAGCCCCTCCAGTTCGAGGGGCTTTTTCATAGGAATTAAATTATGTCCACATCTGACCAACTCGCCGCCGCTGTCGGCGCACCTTCTGCTCCAGTCGCCAAACCAAAAACGAAAGCTCCCGCGATCGTTCAGCAGGTTCTTTCGGACCAATTCAAAAAACAGCTTGCCTTGGCCGTCCCAAAACATCTGAGCGCTGACAGAATGGCAAGAATTGCCGCGACCGAATTGCGTAAAACGCCAGCCCTTCTCAACACCACACCAGCCTCTTTCTTGGGCGCAGTAATGCAGTCCGCCCAGCTTGGTCTTGAACCCGGGTCTGCCCTCGGTCAAGCCTACCTCGTCCCGTATGGCAACCAGTGTCAATTGATTTTGGGCTACCGCGGCATGATTGATTTGGCTCGTCGCTCCGGACAAGTTTTGTCTCTTTCTGCATTCGCAGTGCACGAAGGTGACGAGTTCAATTACCAGCTCGGCCTACATCCGGACATTCATCATGTACCAAGTGTTGAAGCCGACCGCATCAAAAAGCCGATCACGTTTGTCTATGCCGTGGCCAACTTGAAAGGCGGCGGATACCAATTCGAAGTGATGTCTCGCGCTGAGGTTGAAGCGGTTAAAGCGAAAGCTAAGACCAAGAACATCTGGAATAGTTACTTCGAACAGATGGCCCTAAAAACAGTTATCAGACGCCTCTTCAAATACTTGCCAGTTTCAATTGAAGCCCTCCAAGTTGCCAATGTCGATGCTAAGCGGGAAGCCGGGGAAAAGATCGACCCGAACGACGTAATCGACATCAATGCCGTCAGCGTCGAGGATTTCAAAGACATCGAAGATGGCGAGGTCGTTGGAACATCTCAGGACGCTCCAGTGGAGACAATAAATAAGTAACCAGGAGCCCTGCGAGAGCGGGGCTTCTCTTTTGAGGCCAATATGCAGTTCGAATTCATCGATTACAGCGGCTGCTTTCCAAACCTGTGTGCAGGGAAGCTGACATTTAAGGCAGACGGCAAACAATATGCAGGCTATGTAGACATAATCTCTGGCGGTGATGTTTGGTTTGATGATCACTGGAGTGAGCATGTTGAAGAAGCTCCTTGGACGGATGTCTCGGGACCTCTATTAAAAAAGAATCCAGAGCTATTGGAGCACAAAACCGAGCTCCTCAAAATGATTAACGAGAATGTACCTCACGGCTGCTGTGGCGGCTGTGTGTAAAGAGATGAGGAAACATGAACAAGATCCAACTCACAATCGAAGAAACCGAATTGCTCTTGGATGCAATGAGGCGCCTCAACAAACTAATACTCCTAATTCAAATGCTGTGGAGTGTCAGGCCAGATACCGCAGAGAAATTATCCCAGGTAAAACTGATCGACCCAACTCCGATGATTGATCGCTTGGCCTACTTAATTCAAAAGTCAAAGGATGAAGACAAATGAACCGACTCTTAATCCGAGACTGCATTTTTAACACAGATCATGTCGCTCTCATCGCTTGGACCCGTGACGAAAACGTTTTAACGGTTTCATTGAGTTCCGGTAAGTACATGGAGTTCAAAGACTTCCCTGAAAGTGAATGGAAGAGACTTCGAGAGACGTTAGGGTTTACGGAGGAGAAAGAATGATCGAGTTGTTTATTTATGTCTTCTTCCTCGTCCTCATTATTGCCTGCGTTTCATTACGGCAAGTGAATGAACAAAACATTTCAGACGCCCCTGCCAAGGGGCTTTTTTAATGGATGAATAACCATGGACAAAATCGAACTCACCCGCGAGGAGGCCATGCTTGTTATGCGCCTCCTCAATTTATTTTTGAGCAAAGCCCAAGCACTGAACGTACGTGACAACTCTGACGTTGTTCCGGCAAAAGCGCTCAAACAAAACATCTTTGACCAGTTTATGAAGCTGGATACCGAGGAGGCTGAGAATGAATCTGAGTAACGCAGTCGAGTTTTACTCGTGCCTGATTGCAATCATGGACCACTACGGCTATGACCATCAGGTGTACGAAAAATTGCCGGAAGAAGTCGATGAGTTGAATGAGGCCTTTGACGAATATTTTAAGGAGCCGTCTCCGGAACACTGGCACCACGTCATCGAAGAATGCGCCGATGTCCACATCATGCTGGAACAGTTCCAGATGTTGATCACTCCTGAGGATAAAGCTGAGTTCGACAAGATTTGTATGGACAAACTGCATCGAGAAATTGGAAGAATTGAAGGAGGAATGAAAAAATGAGAAAACGTAAATCGGATAGCAGCGATCTCGGCGTGCTCCTCCTTGACGTGAAACAGGTCGCGGAATTATTGAATATCGGAGTCTCTACAGTGTGGGCGCTGGTTAAAGTAGGAAGATTCCCGGAACCGATTAGGCTCACTACAAGATGCTCTAGGTGGCGGCGTGTGGACGTTGTCGCTTGGTCGAAAACGCTAGGAAGCGAAAAGGAGGCGACGGTATAAATGAAACCATGGTTCAGTTCGGCACTTTCGACGATTTCAAATGCCATTTTTTCGGTTTGCTGCGCGTCAGCGCCCATTATTTTTTATTTGATCTGGCTGAAGCAGAACGCTCCCCAGGCATCAAAAACTTCTCTCATATCCCCTAAAGCCTGCTCTCGGTCATAGGCGCATTGATACGATTCATTGCGATGGTCGAGACAGCTTTCTCTCAAGTCCTTTGCAAATGCCGGATGGCCATATCCGGACGCATCTTTAGCCCAGGTATTAAAAGTTGCCCGAGCGCAGCCGTGCAAAGTGACAATCCTCGGCTTACCGGTTTTCAAATGCATTTGATCCGGATCAATCCAGCCAATCCCATCTATTTTTTTCTGCTTGTCGTGCATGCGCTTAATCAAGGCGCTGACCGAATCTCTTGTAAACGGAGAGTTCTTTCCCTTGTTGATATTCGGGAAAATAAAAGCGTCCTCACTCATTCCGATACGAGGAGCTGTTTTTAATAATTCCATTGCCTGAGGACTGAGCGGTGTCTTACGATCAAAAGGTATTTTCTCGCCTTTGACCTTCATTCTCTCTCTGGGGATGACATGGAACCACTGCCCTTCTGCCTCCTTGATCTCTCCCCAGGTCGCCTCCCGAGCTGTTGAGTTCCGGGCGGCAGTAAGAATCGCAAAGGCCAAGCACCGAGCTGTCTGGCTAACCGGGACAAGTTTCATAAGCTCGGCAAAGAAAAGCGGCATTCTTTTCGGAGGGAGCGCCGGTTCATGGCCGCCTTCAGCTCTCACCAATGGCAGCAAGTCTCCCAACTTCCCATCTTTGACCTGTGCGGGATTCAGCATAGGAGGGACGAACTCCGAGCGGACTGCCCAGTCAATCGCCTGGCGAGCGTCAGACAAAATTCTTTCCGGAGTATCGATCATCGTTCGCCACTTCTCGCCCAGAGCGGCCGCAAACATCTCTGGCTTCAATTCTTCGACTGGGCACATCCGGATGGAATCAGGGATGTGATTCCTAAAGAAACCTTTCCAAACTTCTTTCTTCGGTTTGCTTGGATTATTCCAGCGGCCGCGTGCCTCATTAAATTCAATCCATTGATAAATCAATTGCTCAAAGGTCAGACGATCGTCGGATGGAGCGGATTTCCTCCGTAATGAGGCCTTGAGCGCTTTTTCTTCTTCAGACGGGTCAATGCCCTGCCGAATCTTTACTTTCCAGTCAGCGGCTTTTTTAAAGGCGTCTGCGAGCGACATCTGCGGATAGCGTCCCAGTGTAAATATCCGATTGATGGTTGATTCCCGCAGAATGAAGTATTTGGCCAAGCTGCCGTCTTTGAGTTTTACAACCTTTACAACCAGGCCTGGAACCCCGCCGCAGGCCCGAGTCTTTGTGACAGCCTTCAGCTGCTTTTCTGTCATCCGCTCTGCTAAACGCATAAATTCCTCCGAATCCCTCTGAGTTCAATATCGGCGGGGCTTCCAAAGTCCTAATGTGACAAAAAATCCGAAAAAATTCTGCTATTTTTGGATTGCCGTACGTCGTATGTACATTAGATACTACATTAGAACATCTAGCTGTACACAAATAAATATGGACGAAGACGGACTATTACGAACGACATTGAGAGCGGAAGGAACTTTTCCACGGAAAACCGCGCCAC
>ERZ791741.720-NODE-720-length-29973-cov-36.515141_pt1 | contig 29973 bp, 18 predicted proteins | sample MGYA00510040_ERZ791741 | MGnify/ENA primary metagenome ERZ791741 (study PRJEB30046, sample SAMN00791960) | human gut metagenome | study: EMG produced TPA metagenomics assembly of the A metagenome-wide association study of gut microbiota in type 2... | reverse complement strand
GAACTTTCGGAAGTAACGAAGCTTGACGAAGAGAAAATTGGCCAGTCTTTGGCAGCCGACGGACATCATGTCAGCATTGACGCGCCGTTCCAGGACGGTGAGGACAACTGTATGCTTGACGTTATGCCGAGCGGAGAAGACAGCCGTACCGACCGTGTCGTTGACCATGAATCCATGGCGCTCGAACTTAATACGGTTCTCAGCAAAGTATTGAAAGAACGTGAGATAACCATCATACGCGAATGCTTTGGCATAGGATGCCATGAAAAAGGGCTGGAAGAGATAGGCGACCAACTTGGACTTACGCGCGAACGTGTACGTCAAATCAGGGAAAAGAGCATAGCCAAACTGCGTGAAAGCGGCAATGCCAAGATACTGATGAAATATTTGGGCTAAGCCCTTTTCAGGCAAAGAGTATAACCTTATACTGGCTGGATACGGATGTTGCGGCAGCAAGCGTATCCAGCCAGTTTGCATTACAATCGCAGCCTTAATTGTAGTTCAAGGTCTGTAGCCGACGAACCATCTATTTCCTGATAACCGCTTCCAATCTTGTCACGGTCAAAATATTTTGTAACCCCGACCTTGGCTGTAACCGTTATTTTATCTGAAAAGTCGGACACTGCAAACAACGCGGCCCTGACGCCATTTCCATAATATGCCGGAGAATAAAACGAATAGCGCAAACCACGCTCATAAGCATATACCCTGCTGTCATAATCGTCAGTATCAAAATACCCGAACGACATTATTGCATAAAACAATTTCTCCAGCCTCACACTGACATTTTGGCTTAGCATCCAACCAAAACTTTTCTTCTTATAGTCTGTATATGCAATATCCGCCTGGAATTTACCGCCCCAAACACCGCTCTCATACGCTGCCGACAAGCGCCCTTTATGTTCTTTCTTGAAAATCAATGCACTCTTTTCTGCGTTATCACGCTCACGCATCTTATAACGATAGCGTGCAGAAAAAGTCCATCCGCCCGGCACGTAAATCATTTGCATTAAATTGTCAAACGACCTTGAACTGTCTGACGCTTGATATTTAGGCCATGCAAAATACGCAAAATCAGAATATGCCATGACGCTTAAATTGGGAATTGGCCGCCAATTGGCGCCCAGATATATGCCACTCTCATTCTGAACAGCCCCACCCTCGCTAAAACTTTCTGCAAATAAGGAATAATACCTGAATGAATAAAACCGCTGCAAAGCCAGCAGATCTAAATTATCAGTAAGGCTAAAACTCAACGAATTTATAGTTGCGATAGCATTGCATCCGCCTGTAGCAGTCTCTCCATGAAACGAAATTCTGTGCCCTGTATATCCGTAATCAATACCTATATTATAAAAATCTTTGCCGCTGGCGTAATGACGGCGGTAAACAGCTTCCGTCTTAGGCTTCAACCTTTTATCCAAAGAAACATAAACGCCGGTAAGACCAACATGAAATCCGCCGGCACTATAGTCTACATTGCCACCGGCCAACACGTGGGAAGAATTGTTTTTCTTGTCCAGCTCTGTTTCCGTACGGTGATAGCCAGACTCCAATATAGTAGCTATTGTGCCGTCGTCAGCATTCAATGTCGCATCAAACTTCCTGTATGAAACAAACGCACTGACATCAAGCCCTTTCACTATATTCACCGTCGTTGCCGCCCCTTGCAGGTAGTTACCGCTCGACAACGACGAATGAGCGCGGATATTGCTGCCGCCCCGCCCCAATGACGACAAAGCAGACAATTTACCGAAGCTAAAATTATTATTTATGACAAGCCCCATACCGAATCTTACACGGTAACGTCCAAGCGCCAAAGTTTTTATCTTCCCCAACTTTTTGAGTACAAAATAAAACGAATAGAAATCATACCCCAAGTTGTTCTTTCCTGCAAAAAACGGTTCTCCTGCATCTTGCGCTCCCAAAACGCCAAATCTCACCCTGTCACCATAGGAAAAATCATACCTTATGCTATGCTTATACTGATACCCCTCATATCCATCTTTGTCACCTTTCCTTGTATAAAATGGAACCTTCACAGTTCCCATCACGTCATGCTTCCCGTATTTCAGGATGTTTTTCATCGATGGAAAAGTCCTGCTTTCAACCTCTCCAGCATAAGTAAAATAAAATAAAAGACGTCGTTTGAAATAATCCAAGTTCTCTATCATTGCCAACTCTCCAAGCGATTTCATTGGCCCGTGCAAATAAAGGTATTCGCTAATGTCTTCAACTTCTTCCGCTGTAAGGAATGGCAACTGCTCCAACTCTTCACGAGTTGCTGTATTTATATTTATCGGATTGGCTTCCATATCACAAAGCATGTCATAATAAGACTCCCAAACATCCGACTCTATGTCGTTCATTTCACTTATTTGATACAAATATTGTTCCCATTCACGTTTTTGTTGTCCATTTGCATGCAAAGAGAAAAAAGCAAACAATATAATCAAAGTGTATTTTATCATGCGGTTTTCAAGGTTTGTTTGTTTCTGCAAAAATAAACATTTTTTCGTTTATTTTCATAAATAGGCATTAAAAATATAGTACCATACTAAACTTTTCGTCAACAAACAAGCCAATGTCGGCCGCCATAATCCAATGCTAAAGTTAAGGTTTCCAGAAGTCTGTCAAGAGTGGTGATTTACCTTTATTTCTTTTTGTTTGTCGCCAACAATGTATATAAAAACAATTGACAAGGCCGACAAATCGTTGATTTGTCGGCCTTGTCAATTGTAGACTTTCATTATTTATGAAGCCTTGCGGTGCGTACGGGACTCGAACCCGTGACCTCCTGCGTGACAGGCAGGCATTCTAACCAGGCTGAACTAACGCACCATTCAGGACATTTCCTTATTTGCGGTTGCAAAGGTATGAATATTTTTTATAACGGCCAAAAATTGATATGACTTTTTATAAAAAAAGTTGCAACAGCACTGCATCATGGTAGTTTTTCCCGTCAAAAAGCCAGTCTTTAAGTTCAGTTGACCGTATAAATCCGCATTTTTCAAACAATCTTAACGATTGAGCATTGTCTTTGTTCACATAAGCATATATTTGATGGAGGTGTAAAATTTGGGCTGAATATTCTTTGATTTTGCTTATTGTGGCTTGAGCAAGACCGCGGTTTCTGAATTTATTTTCTATTACGATGCCAATTTCAGCCCTCATATGTTTCGGGTCAAAGTTTATAAGATCAACAATTCCTACAACTTCTTTATTCCCGTTTTCTATCATCATCCTTACCTCCCGATCGGTATAAATGTCGTTTTTTGAGTTGGCTATGTATTCGTAAAGCGTATAGCGTGAATACGGAACGCTTGTCACACCGACATTCCATAAGTCAGTGTCGTTCTCAATGCCATATAGCAAATCTAGGTCTTCCGGCTCTATGGCTCTCAGATGTACAGTGAGAGGTGGCATTGTCATCAGTTAATTATTTCTTTGTCTGTTATTATAAAGTTGTATTTAGGGTTATATGTACCGATAAATACATATTTACATGGGTGTCGGGAGAATATTTCCAATATCTTTTCGTATTTATACGAACTGGTGTCATACACCACATAAACAGGGTTTGCTTTACTTCCTTCGGACAAAGAGTTCAGATGCCCATCCGGGTTAGAGCTTTCATCACATTCTATGTAATCGGCTTCAAGGCCTTTTTTTTCGGCTATAAGCCGGCATGATGCAAGAGATTGGGCCGAGCCTAAAAACAAATAGTGCGGAGTTGTTTTCCGTCTTGCGCCCCTAAATCCCAACATCTTATTTATGTATCGGTGTGACATTCTCGCCAATTCAAATGTGGCTTTTGTATATATGGCCACATTTATCGGTATGGACAACCAAAAACCGAGATGACCGTAATGCTTACGGAAAAAGACAAGCATGGCTTTGTAGAAAACGTGGACATACCTGAACGATGACTTTTGCGTGCTTTCCCCTTTATAGTGGAGTATTCTTGTGGGCAGATACCAGTTTTCAAAACCTTCTATCAATAGCCGGTACGACAGGTCGATGTCCTCGCCATACATGAAAAAGTCTTCGTCCAATAATCCGGTTTTTGCCAAAGCATTTCTTCTTGTCATAAAAAAAGCTCCGCTTATAACCTCTATGCGTCCAGGTTCGTCCCAAGACATGCCACTCATATAATATCTGCCGAAACGTTTGCTTGTCGGGTATTTTGCGCACAATCCGCACATCTTGTAGAATGAGACCATAGGTGTAGGCAGCCCACGACGGCTTTCCAATGCACGTTCGCCGTTATTTTTCAACATCTGCACCCCCAAACCTCCCACTTGCGGATGTGTGTCCATGAAGCATAGGCATTCCTTGATGCTATTTTCGCCGACAAAAGTATCAGGATTCAACAGCAGTACATACTCGCCAGATGCACGCTTTATGGCCATGTTGTTGGCTTTTGCGAAACCGTTGTTATGATTGCTCGCGATAAGCTTTATCCCCTTGCAGCGGTCATTGATGTAGTTTGGTGTTTCATCTTTTGAATGGTTGTCAACCACAAATATTTCTGCATCTACGCCGTCAAGGGCCTTTTGCAGACTGTCCAAGCACTGCAACAAGTAATATTTGACATTGTAGCTTACTATGATGACAGACAGTTTCATTGCTCTCCTCCTGTTTCTGATACGCATCGGCCGGTGCTCGGATATACGAATATCAGGCATGCAAGGCATATTATGGCCATGTATCCGAAGGCCGTATTTTTGTCGAACAAATAATACAAGAGCGTATTGACCGCCATCGGGACGCATAGCATCATCATCCTTACGCTGCCCCATTTTGAAAGGGCGCACCCTTTGCCTGAGGCGAGTTGCGCCTTTATCCCGTTTAGTTTGAACAGCTTTAGGGACAGTGGTATCATGCCTATTGTGAAGATTGTCATTATTGACATTGTTATGAATTCGGTGTTTGCATCACTTGAAAAGCCGCCGAGTGACAGTATCCGGTTTTCATACAGGATTACAACAGCCAGAGAAACAACGATGCCGGCATACATTTCAGCAGCAAGCAGCCGCCGGGCTTTTTTTATGGTGTAAGATGTTCCCATTCGGATATATATGATAATAGGTGTATGCAATGTTTTGTAAAGATGCCATTACTTCCCGTCAAACGGCACACGGTTTATTATTGAGCGTCCGAGAGTTACCTCGTCGGTGTATTCAAGTTCCTCTCCGACCGATACACCCCTTGCTATTACGCTAATCTTAACGTCCGATTTTGACAGTTTCCGGTAGATGTAGAAGTTTGTAGTGTCACCTTCCATGTCGGGACTTAATGCAAGTATGACTTCGTCAACGCCGCCTGCCGCAACCCTTTCAACTAATGAATCTATTTCTATGTCGCCCGGCCCTATGCCGTCCATCGGCGATATTACGCCGCCGAGAACGTGGTAAAGGCCGTTGTACTGCTGTGTGTTTTCAATTGCCATTACGTCCTGCACGTTCTCCACCACGCATACGGTAGATGCGTCGCGGCGTTTGTTCGAGCAAATTGGACACACATCGGTGTCGCTAATGTTGTGACACACGGTGCAATATCTTATCTCGTTGCGCATGTCGCCAATGGCCTTTACGAAGCGGGTTACTTTATCTTTATCCTGACGAAGCAGGAAAAGAGCCAGCCTTAATGCCGTCTTCTGGCCTACCCCCGGCAGTCCGGCCAGTTCGGAAACAGCCTTTGCGAACAGTTGCGACGGATATTGTTGAAGCATGATTTCTAAGTTTTCCGGCGGCAAAGTTACTTCAATATGCCGTAAAAACCAAGACAAAACATCTTTTTATTGAAGCCGCGTTGCCAGATTGGCTTTCGCCGTTGTGTGCAGTGCCGCTCTTGTTGTTGTCGGACATTTCAGCATGATTGCGTAACTGCCTGATAAGCAATGCTTTGCAAAAGGCCGTCTTTTAGCTTGCAAAAGATGGCCTTTTGACTTGTAAAAAACGGTCTTTTGGCTTGTAGTTTGCCACCTTTTGTAAACATGATGCAAGATTATGCCGATGAATACGGCGTCAATGCCGGCATGACTGCAATTGCAGGTACCGCACTTTTCAGCCGCTTTTTCCTGTTTTTATTTGGCATTGCGCCTAACTTGCATTATCTTTGCACGCTGTAACATGTACGGACATGCATTATAGTCCGGCATGTAAAGTCAAGTTGCCTCGCATGGCCGTTTGTTATTGCCGTGGCCTGTGTTATGGCCTGGAAGCACGCCATACGGAAGAAAAATATTGATATGGAAATAAAAAAATCGGAATTTGTAATAAGCAATTCTACTTGGACATTGTGCCCTAAGGACGACAAGCCGGAATATGCCTTCATCGGCAGGAGCAATGTGGGCAAGTCGAGCCTTATAAACATGTTGTGCAACCATAAGGGATTGGCCAAGACTTCGTCCACTCCTGGCAAGACCTTGCTGATAAACCATTTTATAATCAATAACGAATGGTATCTGGTTGACCTGCCGGGATATGGTTTTGCCAAACGCTCAAAGACCGTACAAAAAAAGCTTGAGCAGATGATATCGTCGTATATCTTGCAGCGCAGACAGCTTGTCAACGTATTTGTGCTTATAGACATACGCCATGGCTTCATGCCGATTGACCGCGAGTTCATTGACTGGCTGGGGCGCAGCAACGTGCCTTTCTCGATAGTTTTTACCAAGGCTGACAAGCTTGGCCCGGTAAAGGCAAAGACATCCGTGGAAGAATACATGAACTCTCTGACCGAAACATGGGAGGAATTGCCGCCGTATTTCATAACGAGCAGCGAGAAAAAGGCTGGACGTGACGACATGCTTGACTACATAGAAAGTATCAACAAGACATTGAAGGAAGGCGAGTAAAATCATTATGGCTAACGTTTCACCTTATCTCGACGTACAGCATCTTACCAAGTCGTTCGGCTCGCGTATTCTTTTTGACGACATCTCTTTCGGAATTGCCGAGGGACAGAAGGTCGGGCTTGTGGCACGCAACGGCTCGGGAAAATCCACTTTGCTGTCAATCCTCGCAGGAACAGAGGGATACGATGCCGGCACTATAATATTCCGTCGCGACCTGCGTGTGGGATATTTGGAGCAGTCGCCAAAATTCAACGAGTCGGATACTGTTCTTGATGCCTGTTTCAACCATGCCGGCAACGAAGAGAAAATACTCAAGGCGAAACAGATACTTACGCAGCTGAAGATTGAAGACCTTGCGCAGACAATGGGAACGCTGAGCGGAGGCCAGCAGCGCCGTGTGGCGTTGGCCAACGTATTGCTTACCGAACCGGACATGCTGATACTTGACGAGCCAACCAACCATCTCGACCTTGAAATGATCGAATGGCTCGAGGGCTTTCTGGCAAGGGGCAACAAGACGCTTTTGATGGTGACCCATGACAGGTTTTTCCTCGACCGGGTATGCTCTGTGATACTAGAGCTGTCCGACAAGACAATTTACACTTACCGTGGAAACTACAGTTACTATTTGGAAAAGCGTCAGGAACGCATCGACAATACCCGGGCCGAAATAGCCCGAGCCAACAACCTGTACAGAAAAGAGCTTGACTGGATGAGGCGGATGCCACAGGCCAGAGGACATAAGGCGCGTTACCGAGAAGACGCTTTCTACGAGTTGGAGAAGATTGCCAAACAACGCATCGAAGAACGGCAGGTAAGGCTGAAGTCGAAAAACATATACATAGGCAGCAAAATATTTGAATGCCAGTATATATCGAAAAGCTGGGGCGAAGGCAATATCATACTGAAAGACTTTTATTACAATTTCGCCAGATATGAAAAGATGGGTATCGTTGGTAATAACGGTACAGGAAAGTCTACATTTATAAAACTCCTGCTTGGACTAGAAAAGCCTGACAGCGGCTGTTTCGACATAGGCGCTACGGTGAAGTTCGGCTATTTCTCGCAAGAAGGGATGAAGATAGACAAGCAGAAGAAAGTGATCGATGTCGTGACCGACATCGCCGAATACATAGACATGGGCGGAGGCAAGCATCTTTCGGCCTCACAATTCCTGCAATATTTCCTTTTCACACCGGAACAGCAACACGATTATGTATATAAATTGAGCGGAGGCGAGACGAGAAAACTTTACCTCTGTACAGTGCTGATGCGAAATCCAAATTTCCTTGTACTTGACGAACCGACCAATGATTTAGACATTCAGACGCTACAAATATTGGAAGAATATCTGGCGGATTTCCCTGGATGTGTAATCATCGTAAGCCATGACCGTTATTTTATGGACAAGGTTGTGGATCATCTGCTTGTTTTCAAAGGCGGTGGCGACGTTCAAGATTTCCCCGGGAATTACACCCAATACCGTGAATGGAGCGCGCTTAAAAGCAAGGATGTCGGCAAGGATGCAAAACGAGAGCCTGTTGTAAGGGAGAAACGCCGTTCAGAACAGCGTCGGATGACATATAAGGAAAAAATGGAATTTGCCCATTTGGAACAGGAGATTGCCGCACTTGAAGCTGAATGCAAGTCGATTGAGGAGCAGCTTTGCAGCGGTTCGCTTTCTGTTGAGGAACTTACCGAAAAAAGCAAAAGGCTTCCTGTGCTAAAGGAAGAACTTGACGAAAAGGAAATGCGCTGGTTGGAACTTTCTGAAATAGCAGGCGGATAGTATGTTCGCTGGCATAAAAAGGCTTCAACACATGGTATTATAATGCCTTGCAAGATAGCATATTACAGACTTAAAAATAGTTAAAACAACAAGAAAGCCCGACTAATGTTCTTTTTCTTGGATATAAATTATTACTTTTGCACATCAATTAAAAAAATCTAACCGTTTGTTTCCGTCCGTGAAACAAATTCAATCATTAAATTTCCATACGTACATTATATGTATAGCAAAGACGAACTTTTATCTAAAGATGTCGCCGAACTTGAAAATATTGCCGAACAGTTAGGGGCAAAAATAAAGTCAGGTGACAGCCAGGATGATATTGTTTATTCCATTCTTGACAAACAGGCTGAAGTGGAAGGAAGTAAAAATCCACTGGGAACGAAACGCCGCAGAGTGCGCATTGTGAAGAAAGACACCGACCGGGTATATTCCGTTAACGGCAAAGAAGGAGAAAATTTCGATCTGAAGAAAAACAAAGTGGTAGCCGAAGCTCCTTCTCTTTTCAATGACACACAAGCTGCCGCACCTGCAAAGCCGAAAGCGACAAGAGGAAGACCAAAGGCAAAGGCGGAAGCTCAGGCTACTGTCGATATGCAAACCGTGGCCACTAATGATGCCGTAGAAGTGCAGGCAAAACCAGAATTTGCAGACGCTACACCTCAACCGATACAGGAAGCTGTGCCTGATGAACCAAAAGAAAACGAAGAGGCAGATGCTTTAGTTCCGCCATTCATGCAAGAGGAACAGGTAACGGAACAGGAAGGTATGCCTGTAGTGCCTGAAGAGGGATATTCGTCAAGCGACCATAGTGGCGATACGGAAGAACAATCGGATTTGATTGCTCAACTACAGGCCAAGGTAAACGCTCATAACGAACTTGCTGACGAAAAACGTGAAGCAGCAATGTCAGGTGTATGGGAAGGCGACCCTGGAGATGGAACAGACTTCATTACCGTAGTTGACCTGCCGATAGAAGATCAAATGGCCATTCCTAATTTTGACATGTTCGATAATCCGACGGTTCCGTTGGATATGAATACGGTTGCATATGCTCCACGAATGGAGCCTGATGTCATGCAGGCTTTTGATTTTGAAGACATCATTACAGCCAATGGAGTGCTTGAGATAATGCCCGACGGATATGGTTTCCTACGTTCAAGTGATTACAACTACCTTTCTTCGCCGGATGATATTTATGTTTCGATACCGCAGATTAAGCGTTACGGCCTTAAAACAGGAGATGTCGTAGAATGCCATGTGCGTCCTCCGCATGACGGAGAAAAGTATTTCCCGTTGACGACTATTGACAAGATAAACGGACGCGATGCGGCTGAAGTGCGTGACAGAATTCCTTTCGACCACCTTACTCCGCTTTTTCCTGATGAGAAATTCACGTTGTGCGGTGATCCGTCAACAACCAATCTAAGTACAAGGATTGTGGATTTGTTCTCACCTATAGGTAAAGGCCAGCGCGCCCTCATAGTTGCACAGCCAAAGACTGGTAAGACCATATTGATGAAAGACATCGCCAACGCAATAGCGGCAAACCATCCGGAAGCTTATCTTATGATGCTTCTTATTGATGAGCGACCTGAAGAGGTTACTGATATGGCACGCACTGTTAACGCTGAAGTAATAGCTTCCACATTCGACGAGCCGGCAGAACGCCACGTCAAGATTGCCGGCATTGTCCTTGAAAAAGCGAAACGTATGGTGGAATGCGGTCACGATGTTGTGATATTCCTTGACTCAATAACCCGTCTTGCGCGTGCATATAATACAGTAGCCCCTGCAAGTGGCAAGGTGCTTACCGGTGGTGTGGACGCAAATGCTTTGCAAAAGCCCAAGAGGTTCTTTGGTGCAGCCCGAAACATAGAGAACGGTGGTTCTCTTACAATAGTAGCTACTGCGCTTATCGACACCGGCAGTAAGATGGACGAAGTTATATTCGAGGAATTTAAAGGCACAGGAAATATGGAACTCTTGCTTGACCGCAACTTGAGCAATAAGAGAATATTCCCGGCCGTCAACCTTGTTGCGTCAAGCACTCGCCGCGATGATTTGTTACAAGATAAACTGACACTTGACAGGATGTGGGTGCTCCGTAAGTTCATTGCAGACATGAATCCAATAGAAGCGATGAATACAATACATGACAGGATTGTGCATACACGTGATAATGAGGAATTTCTTGCAACGATGAATTCGTAAACTTTTGTTCACGGAGAATAGATATGGACTATTGCTTATGTTCTTAACTTTTGCCGTGAAAATTTGGGTGTGATGATAATTTTACGTAAATTTGCACCCGATTTGGGGTTCCGTAGCTCAGTTGGATTAGAGCAACGCCCTTCTAAGGCGTGGGTCTAGGGTTCGAATCCCTACGGAATCACAAGAAAACTCCCGAAATCCCCCAACATACGGATTTACGGGAGTTTTTTATGTTCTATGTTGTAAAAATTTTCATGAATGGCAGACAACACAAAAAACAGAGGGTTTGACAAGTATAAGTAATATTGGACAAAAAGCAAATGTTTATTTCTATAGGCATAAAGCTATTCAAGAACCAGTGGAATTAATCCTGGAAAGAAGTAAAAGCCTCTCTTTTTGCAAAGGAATACAATCAAACCATAAACGGAGAGAAAATTCCGATGACATCTTTGTCGATGATGAACTGTATGCCGAAAGGGGGCCATCGAACGAACCAACGCTTGGCTGGATAGTTTCATGACGCTACTGAACCGATTCGACACAACTGTTTCAAGTTGGATGCCTTGAAATTACTTGACATTTGCTGTCTTGTTACTGAAGAAAATTTCACGAAAACAAAAATTTTAAATCACTTCAGCAGCCTCAATTGGATAAATTGAATGCTGCGAGTTGTGATTTGCTTTAAAATTCTTATCTTTGCGCTAAGACAAACATCAAATATTGCTGTATCTTTGCAATGTAAATAGTTGTGATTTGCTTTAAAATTCTTATCTTTGCGCTAAGACAAACATCGTGTAATCATTAACAGCGTATGCTTCTTTGGTTGTGATTTGCTTTAAAATTCTTATCTTTGCGCTAAGACAAACATCGTTACCGTTACTACTTATTACACTTTCAGCGTTGTGATTTGCTTTAAAATTCTTATCTTTGCGCTAAGACAAACATCAACCATATTCTGTTGGCTCTGTCGAAGAAGTTGTGATTTGCTTTAAAATTCTTATCTTTGCGCTAAGACAAACATCATACTAAACAAACCGCAGGGCATACGGAGAGTTGTGATTTGCTTTAAAATTCTTATCTTTGCGCTAAGACAAACATCGCCAGATGATGCTATGTGGGCGAGGTGGTGTTGTGATTTGCTTTAAAATTCTTATCTTTGCGCTAAGACAAACATCTTTATTTCAAATGCTTTCATCGTTGAAATGGTTGTGATTTGCTTTAAAATTCTTATCTTTGCGCTAAGACAAACATCCCACACTTTTTTTGTAGCACCTATCAAAATGTTGTGATTTGCTTTAAAATTCTTATCTTTGCGCTAAGACAAACATCATTTACCATTTTGATGAATTATGAAGCACGGTTGTGATTTGCTTTAAAATTCTTATCTTTGCGCTAAGACAAACATCTGGCTTGTTCTATTTGTTCAACCAGCCTTGGTTGTGATTTGCTTTAAAATTCTTATCTTTGCGCTAAGACAAACATCTACCAGTTGAGGGCATAGCCTCACAACGAGTTGTGATTTGCTTTAAAATTCTTATCTTTGCGCTAAGACAAACATCCTATTGTTTTTTATAACATAGCCATAGGCGGTTGTGATTTGCTTTAAAATTCTTATCTTTGCGCTAAGACAAACATCAAGATATTACAGCGTTTCCCGAATTTACACGTTGTGATTTGCTTTAAAATTCTTATCTTTGCGCTAAGACAAACATCAGTACGGCATGGAATTTGAGGAATTTGTACGTTGTGATTTGCTTTAAAATTCTTATCTTTGCGCTAAGACAAACATCACTTTATTTGGTGGCAGAGGAAATGTCGCGTTGTGATTTGCTTTAAAATTCTTATCTTTGCGCTAAGACAAACATCAACATTTTCAATTATGGAAGGATGTTATGGTTGTGATTTGCTTTAAAATTCTTATCTTTGCGCTAAGACAAACATCCCGAAAGCTCCTTTTGCTTCGCCGTGGCCGTTGTGATTTGCTTTAAAATTCTTATCTTTGCGCTAAGACAAACATCTTCCTAATATGGTGGCAAATGGTAGCTTGGTTGTGATTTGCTTTAAAATTCTTATCTTTGCGCTAAGACAAACATCAATTTACAACGGTTTAAATTACACCACAAGGTTGTGATTTGCTTTAAAATTCTTATCTTTGCGCTAAGACAAACATCTTCAAGGCTGCAAGATAATTATGAAGAGGTGTTGTGATTTGCTTTAAAATTCTTATCTTTGCGCTAAGACAAACATCATGTCGACTTAGAACCTTTAACGAGGTCACGTTGTGATTTGCTTTAAAATTCTTATCTTTGCGCTAAGACAAACATCTGCAGTAGCATCAACAAGGGAATCAAAAGAGTTGTGATTTGCTTTAAAATTCTTATCTTTGCGCTAAGACAAACATCACTCACGATTTAACTTTGCTTCATGAGAATGTTGTGATTTGCTTTAAAATTCTTATCTTTGCGCTAAGACAAACATCATAGAATTCCATTCATTTTGTTTCTCAACCGTTGTGATTTGCTTTAAAATTCTTATCTTTGCGCTAAGACAAACATCTTATCTCAGCCGACCACCAATTAATAGGAGGTTGTGATTTGCTTTAAAATTCTTATCTTTGCGCTAAGACAAACATCATTCCAAAGTTATTTCACTCGGAATTTCGTGTTGTGATTTGCTTTAAAATTCTTATCTTTGCGCTAAGACAAACATCTTGCCTGTTATCGTGTAATTGAGCTTGTCTGTTGTGATTTGCTTTAAAATTCTTATCTTTGCGCTAAGACAAACATCTGGTTAAACTCGCAACATCACCGCTTGCGTGTTGTGATTTGCTTTAAAATTCTTATCTTTGCGCTAAGACAAACATCTCTTGAATCGGTATACATTATAAGGATTGAGTTGTGATTTGCTTTAAAATTCTTATCTTTGCGCTAAGACAAACATCACTTGCTGTACTTCTTGAGGATAACCGGAAGTTGTGATTTGCTTTAAAATTCTTATCTTTGCGCTAAGACAAACATCACTTTGTCAAATTATAAATGGCTTCGTCTGGTTGTGATTTGCTTTAAAATTCTTATCTTTGCGCTAAGACAAACATCTAAAAGGCTGAAAAGCCTTTATTTAGATAAGTTGTGATTTGCTTTAAAATTCTTATCTTTGCGCTAAGACAAACATCCTCATCTGTTAGCTTTATTCCTAATATGTCGTTGTGATTTGCTTTAAAATTCTTATCTTTGCGCTAAGACAAACATCGCCAAGGACAGCCCGACAGGACACATTATAGTTGTGATTTGCTTTAAAATTCTTATCTTTGCGCTAAGACAAACATCAAGTTCCGCAAGAAAAGACAATCATTTTCTGTTGTGATTTGCTTTAAAATTCTTATCTTTGCGCTAAGACAAACATCTGTAGCGATAAAACAAAACGTAAGTTAAACGTTGTGATTTGCTTTAAAATTCTTATCTTTGCGCTAAGACAAACATCTTAATGTTCTTAAAGGTGCAATCCACAATAGTTGTGATTTGCTTTAAAATTCTTATCTTTGCGCTAAGACAAACATCTTTGTGCCCAAATGCCTAATACATTTCTCAGTTGTGATTTGCTTTAAAATTCTTATCTTTGCGCTAAGACAAACATCGACAGGACACGAATATGAAAAGCCCCGAATGTTGTGATTTGCTTTAAAATTCTTATCTTTGCGCTAAGACAAACATCCCCCACGCGCCTAACATTTCGGGCTTAATCGTTGTGATTTGCTTTAAAATTCTTATCTTTGCGCTAAGACAAACATCCTTTAATGTAACTTCGTTCATTCTGCTCGGTTGTGATTTGCTTTAAAATTCTTATCTTTGCGCTAAGACAAACATCATGTTTGATTGTTGTTCCTTGGCATAATCCGTTGTGATTTGCTTTAAAATTCTTATCTTTGCGCTAAGACAAACATCATAAGGTATAACGTTACTTTTCCGCTCTTGGTTGTGATTTGCTTTAAAATTCTTATCTTTGCGCTAAGACAAACATCTCTGCTTTTCAAACATATATGCGTAAACGCGTTGTGATTTGCTTTAAAATTCTTATCTTTGCGCTAAGACAAACATCCGTCTTTTTCTGCCACTTCGGGCTGCAAGCGTTGTGATTTGCTTTAAAATTCTTATCTTTGCGCTAAGACAAACATCTGTCGGTTATTGTTGCAGTGGCTTTAATGTGTTGTGATTTGCTTTAAAATTCTTATCTTTGCGCTAAGACAAACATCTATATGTGTTGCATCTTTTGCGTCATTTCCGTTGTGATTTGCTTTAAAATTCTTATCTTTGCGCTAAGACAAACATCCCACATGTTTTTTGTAGCACCTATCAAAAGGTTGTGATTTGCTTTAAAATTCTTATCTTTGCGCTAAGACAAACATCATGTCAACTTAGAACCTTTAACAAGGTCGCGTTGTGATTTGCTTTAAAATTCTTATCTTTGCGCTAAGACAAACATCTTTACTGCATCCCTGGACCCTTCGATGGCTGTTGTGATTTGCTTTAAAATTCTTATCTTTGCGCTAAGACAAACATCCGTTTGCGTCAACACCTGCAACCTTAATTCGTTGTGATTTGCTTTAAAATTCTTATCTTTGCGCTAAGACAAACATCGGTCGCTTGCCCATTTTGCGAGCTTGTCTGGTTGTGATTTGCTTTAAAATTCTTATCTTTGCGCTAAGACAAACATCTTTTTTTGGTATTTCAAATAATTTTGCTAGTTGTGATTTGCTTTAAAATTCTTATCTTTGCGCTAAGACAAACATCGCTACTCCGAACCTATCCACCTACAAAGGTGTTGTGATTTGCTTTAAAATTCTTATCTTTGCGCTAAGACAAACATCTCTTGGTTGTGTCTTGCGTGGCGTTATATAGTTGTGATTTGCTTTAAAATTCTTATCTTTGCGCTAAGACAAACATCCCCTAAAACTAAGACAGGAAAACGGAGTGGGTTGTGATTTGCTTTAAAATTCTTATCTTTGCGCTAAGACAAACATCTATGGATTTTCAACGGTTAAAGGACTACATGTTGTGATTTGCTTTAAAATTCTTATCTTTGCGCTAAGACAAACATCTATGAAATAAATGTTTTATGGGAAATAGCGTTGTGATTTGCTTTAAAATTCTTATCTTTGCGCTAAGACAAACATCAAAGTAGTGTGATATAGTCTGACCTCCGCGTTGTGATTTGCTTTAAAATTCTTATCTTTGCGCTAAGACAAACATCACGATTACAGTAAAACGCTAATAATCAGCGAGATACAAGACAAATTAGAAAATATAAAAAGATGGTTGTCTAAACATTAAATCCGGCAATTAAGCCGGATTTAACGTTTCAAGAAAATAAGTAGAAACTATTTAGACTACTACCAAAAACCATAAACTGAGCGCAACAAACAGAAGAATATAGTTAAATAAACATAAATATCAGAATAATTCAAGTTGTTGACCGGGAGCATTTGGCTCTATCGGTTTCTTGCCATAAAACATCTCTATGGCACCGAATTGCTTATCGGTGATACAAAGTACACCTACATGTCCGTACTTTGGAAGAAACGACTTAACACGCTTGATATGCACTTGGGCATTCTCCATGCTGGCGCAATGACGGACGTATATCGAGAACTGGAACATCGTAAATCCGTCGCGCTGCAGGTTCTTGCGGAACAGAGCATAGGCCTGCTTGTCCCTCTTAGTATCGGTAGGCAGGTCAAAGAAAACAAGTATCCACATAATCCTGTATTCGCTAAAACGGTCAGGCATATTCACTTTTGTTTATTTCACATCTCAGGGTAGGCTATGCGGCGGACCTCTCCGGTAAAGCATTTGTACAGCGACGCAGTGGTCTGAGTAGCCGCCACCATCAACGGACTGCGCCTGCCGCCTATCTTTACCTCTATGACAGGAATACCGAGCAGGCGCATTTTTAGATCTTTGGTAATATCGTCGGGTATGTCTATACCATATTCCGCAGCTATTCCGTAAACGAGTTCATCCACATAAGGACGGTAAGGTTCCATTATGTCGTCTGCCAGGCAATAAGCATTATAGCGGTTATGATGGTGAATGCCGAGCGTTGGCAGCAATCCGCTCGACACAAGCGAGCGTGCTATTACGGCACGTAAGATGGCATATCCGTAATTAAGGAGATTGTTGGGCGGCATCCCCTGACGGTCGCGTGTGAAACTTTCAAGTCCAGATATTCCATCGAACAGATTTTTCCAGTAATACGCCGCCGCACGGCCTTCAAGATTGTCTGCATCGCCGCTACGCACATCTGCCGACCAACGGCGCATACACCCAGTCTCCGCCCCTGCGCATTGGGCAAGCACAGCCGCCTGATTATCTATTTTCGCCTTGACCGTCTGCTGCCAAAGCTGCTTTTTCAGTGGTAACGACGCGTCAAGTTGGTCTCGGAAGCGCTCGCTCTGCAAAGTGTTACCACAAAGTGGGAGCATAAGGCCTACGGGCATGCTGCGGCTATCGCATGTTATTACCGAACAGTTATTTTCGAGAAGTACCTCGAGTAGCCCTTCCGTCAAAGTTATCTGCTTATTGTCAAGCACCACAACGCCTATATCCTCAATCGGAACGGTTCTCACCGTACCTTTCTTCAATTCTTCCGGCATATCGCTTTTCTCCACTTCCGGCAGGCGTATTACCATCTGTCTGTCTTTCAACGAAAGATAGGCCGGATTGGTAAAACACAGTGTTCGTTTTATCATGGCTTCTTTCCGTTTATTTCAATAATATTGCCTATTCTGTCAACTTTTATCGGAACACAAGTCTCTTTTATCATTTCTCCGGTAATGGCACGTTCCATCTTGTTCAACGAAGAAAATTCATACTTGTCAACAACAACGTTTGCAACTTCATACTTTATAAAAAAACATTGATAACCTGAAGATGAAACCATTTTATAAATCCTACCCTTATCCAGCGGCACACTTATCGTTCCACGTTCAATATCCTCTTTTGTTGGAAGATACACAAGATCATTTGGAGAAAGAACAAACGCAGGTTCATTGCCATCGGCATTGGCCGGAGCTACAGGCAATCCAGCTTTTGCACGCTTCACGGCTTCATAAAGTGGGATGGTTGCGTACGAACGCTTCTTCTTGGCATTACCTGTAACTTTATCAAATTCTTCCGTTTCGTAAACGGCAAAGAAAAGATTTGTACCTTTTGCCGCTTCTACGAACTTCACTGCTTTGCTACCACGTTTACCCACAGGATACTTTTCAGCTTTTTCATACACACGCACTTTATATATTGGCTGATGAAACTTTCCACTGTTCAGGCTGGTGATATTACGGTTCATGGCTTCAATACCATCAGGTGAAAAAGCCTGCTCGGCATTGTTGTCGTAAGACTCAAGATGTCGCAACAATATTTTCTGTATCCCTGTATCAGTAACTGACTCTATGCGTTTACGCGTAAAACTTGTATCAAGAGACTTACGTGTAGCGAAATATCTGTCTTTTACGTTACCATCCTTATCAAGGATATCTTTCGAAAAGTAATATATCTTTATCTTCGTTGGGTTGAAGTCATGCCATATGTCCTTGTTCGACTCAAAATATTGTTTTATTCCCTTATCGTCATAACCAAGTTCTAGCATGGCCACAATCTTGCGTTTCAAGTCCTTCTCTACTATAGCCTTCGGACATTTCAATGCCTCCTTCAACGCGACCTCACGTACGAAACGCAGGCTCACCTCTCCAAAGACAGTTTCCTTATGAAGCGGTTTGCGCACAGCCCAACTGTCACCCTTGACCTGATGCAACATAGACTTTTTGCCATTATCGAAATGCTGATATCTGTTTGTTGTCTTGTTGATTATCCTTAGATTCTGTTTGAAGCTCACGACAATGTCTCGCAAGACTGTTTCAACATCTGTGGTGAATGCAGGCCAAGGTTTTATGAACTCCCTTGCAACGGATATTGTCTTGCGCTCGCCGTTTCTTACAACTTCCGTCTGCTCATAACGTCTCAGCTTACGTGATAATTGGTAGCGGTTGGCATTATTTTTAGACATTGCAGCCTCGTTGTTAAGCAAGTTCACATGCTCCCTCGTAGTGCATGCTATCACCATCGCGTCCATGGCGTGATGGCGGTGGTCTATCCTCTTCTTGTTGAATCCCTTTTGCATATCAAGAGGCATGTCAGGTATCTCATGTCCGGAAGCACTTGTTGTCGTAAACTTGCCCGTACCGGTTAACTCGTTAAGACGCTTAAAACGCGGCAGTATGATACGATTCCAAACGTCCTTTACACCCCAGTTCTTTTTCAGTCTGTCGGTTATCGCGCCGTTGGTAACAATGACATTCTTGGATATGTCCTGCTCCTCTCCTTCCTCGCGTACAATGTTCGACATGAGCGTTTTGACCAACTTGCTTATATACCGGCTGTCGTTAAGCTGGCGCTCTATGAAATTGTCGGGAATGTCATCCATGAGCAGTTTACACATTTTGGGCTGATTGTTCTTGTAGTTGTTTGCAACGAGACGTTCGTATTCCTCCACACTCAAGACTGTTGCAGTAGTGCCGTTGCCGAGCTCTACCACCTGTCCGTGTTTCTCTTTTATAAACTCCATGCCGAGCATTCTGTCCTTCAACGCATTAACGGCCGACTCACATATCACCTTGTTTGAGAACGAATCGTCGAAATAACGCGACTGCGGAATAATATGCTCTATCTGGTAATCCGCAGTGAAAAGTCTCGCAAGCGGTATGAACCTACCTGTGTAAGGCGACAGATACTTCTGGTCGAGCCACAATTTATAGCGCATGACTTCATTGTGCGTAGGCCGTTTCTTCACGTCCGTCTCGCTCAATTTCTTCATTATAGCACTGATGTCATCCTCAATCTCACCGACGCTTCCGAGCACACCGTCCTCATAAATGCGCAACAACTCCTGTTGGCTTGGAGAATAAGGACGTACGTTATCTATACCGAACTCTGGATTAATAAATTCAGTCAGCAGCACCTTGGCTCTTATGTTAGCGTTCTCGTTGTCCGTTATCCGCTGCGTTGCCTTCTTGCGCTGGTCTGCCGTCTGCTTCATCTCACGCCCCATTTCGATGTGTATCTCATCTATCGTGCCGTATCTCCTCCAAATGTCACGCACTGTACGCAGCGTCTCCGTAACTACCTGCTCAACTATCGGATTGCGCAATGAATGCTGCTTAAAATGCCTCAGGTATGCGTCTACATCGTCGGGCGAGGTCCATTTTGTTATATCCTTAGCTTCAGAATGGCGGTCGTAGACTACATAACACGCCAGCCAAAGCGGCAGACCGCTGAATTGTGTTATATCCGTCAGGTTGATGGCTTTCTCCCTTACCCTATCTTTTATCGTCTCGTCATATTCTCCATTTATCATATTTTCTATGCGACCACGGGTGTTTTTATCAATGTCGCCTTCGCTCCAATGACGACCAACACGCATAAGCGGCAACAATCTCTTTATCGCCTTCTCAGAATAAGTGCCATACTCTTTCTTAAACGGCGGAAATTTGGAAAATACTTCCACGAACCTGTCACCAAAATCATGTTTTCCCGCAAAAGTTATCAACGCCCGATTCAACTCCTGCTTGTCCTCAACAGAGTAAAAAATGTGCCAAAGACTCTTCTCTACGTCTTTAGTAAGGACGCCTTTATCTACACCGGCTTTCTCGAGACACTCCAACATTTTCCCACGCGTTTCGTTGCAAGGATACGTCTTGTCCTCAACGTAGTTCCAGCGATATGGCAACGGTACGTCCCTGCCACGCGGTTTCTTTATTTTGAAATACTTTACAAGTAATGCTTCCTGGTTTATATTCTGACAGTCGCTAAGCCAGTCAAACAGTTTTACCAGGTCATCAACAGTAGCTATAAACTCATCAGTTACGTCTACGTCGACACGCAATATCCCGTCTATCTCCTTCTGGCGTTGGTATATCCGCAGATTAGCGACAAACTGCCAAAGGCGAAACTCTTGGTACAGCGGATTTGACTTGGCAATACACTTTACGGGAGCCGTCTTTTGTTCACCGGTTTCTTTGTCTACATAAGTGTGCGATTCGTAAGGACAGTCGTCTATGAGCGACTTCTTGCTTTTCAACGGACGCTGGTAAAAGATTATGTTATCAACAAACAGGTAGGTAAACCCACGCCCCTCAATAGAATGCCTGTAAGCGTCGTTTGTACCGTAAAGTTCATTCAAGCATGCTTCATAAAGGGAGTCGTCACGTAATTCAGGGATGAAATTTATCTGCGCGTCAAGTATTCTTCTGAGTTCCTCACGGTAATACTTGCGCTCCACTGTACGCACGAGCTTGCCCTTGATTTTCTGCTTCGGGTCAGCCAACAGGGCTTCATATATGTATTCACCCACTGTCTTACCAGACCTGTCAATATCCGCCTCGGTTCTTTTCTTGACAAGCCCCCAGTCGTCTTCCTTCGGCATACGGAACGAACGCTTCACCGTTCCATCCTTATCTGTCTTCGGCTTGCCTTCATTATCAAGCTGGGTCGTAACGATAAACTCCTTGACCTTACCTATCCAGTCGGGAGGCGTTGGCGCAGGACGATGGTACACCATTCCATTCTCCAGAATTATGTCATACCATGTGTCCTTACCCTTGCGTTCGCCGGTATCAACAACGTCAACTACCTTCAAAGCATAAAATTCTTCCTGCTTGCTCTTGTCACCATCTGTATCCTCGCCTCGTAGCTGGTAGTATCCGCGTTTCTGGTTGAAATTAAGCAGTATCCAGGCCAATTCCTGCTTTGTTATGGCGTGTGTCAAAGCTTTCTTGCGAAGATAGTATATCGTCCAGTCATACGGCACAAGTCCGCCATCACCGAGCCACTGACCCTGATATTGCCTGAAATCATCAAGCATCCCTGCGTACGAATCCTTGAACAAGAACTCATACTTACCGTCGCCATTCTTGCGCCATGCCAGATTGCAGCCGTCAGGCTCCTTAAACTTGCCGTAACGTGTCAGCTCTGCAGCGTAATGATCGGGCAGGAATCCCATAACGTCGAGCACCCTGTTGAGCCGTTCGCGCCTTAACAGACAACGCTCGCGCAGGCGCCGTATGCCGCGGTAGCCAGTGCGCTCGGCAGTCTGTGATACCGAGTTGCCGTTTTCAAAATCGCCTTGAATAGCGGCGTCCATAGGTATTATACGGCTGCCGCCAGCCTCTATGTGTTCGATAACTTCCGATCCGTCACTGTCGTTTCTTCTTATAGCCAAGGCCCAACCTATACTGTTAGGTCCGAGATCGAGTCCCAATATTCTTTTCATGGTGTTGGTATTAGTAATATTATATTTCGCAAATATAATAATTTTTCCTAATATCTTTTCATTTTACAGAAAAAGCATTATCTTTGCATAAGAATTTTAAGCAAATCACAATAAGGATTATTCCGTTGTGAAAACATTAGGGCAGCCCGTCGACCTTATACGGCGGGCATTTTTCGTATTTGTCCGAAAGCGGCTCTATTGCCTTTTATAGGAATATTTTTAATTGAAGATATATTCCTTACTTTGTTGTATGAAAAAGCATTATTTGAATATGCTGGTCGGCATTGTCCGCCGGCACAGATTTAGATTGCTTCTCCATACAAAGACTTTGCACACATGTTCCGAATGAAAGGAGGCAAAGCCATGCTGAAGAGGTTGGACGCTGCCGGTTATTCGGAAGACTAAAAGCAGCTGTTGAATTAAACTTGTTTTTTATTCAAGCCGAAGGGCATTTTTTATTTCTAACGACATGTTTTGTCGCTCTGCTTTTCTATCTTTGCCCTTGTAAAAGTTGAAAGTATGAGCAAACAAGTTGAAGGCATGAGGCGAATGCTCCTCATTTTGAACAAGTTAAGGCAGTGCCATAGGTTCGTTTCACGACGCGATTTGCTTGATTACGTGAACGAACGGATGGACGAGCGCTACAGCTACCGCCGCATAACGGGTCGCACGCTTGAGCGCGACATCGCGGACATTGGCGAGCTGTTTGGTGTCAACATATCGTTCAACCGCACGCGGCAGGGTTATTTCATTCGCGAAAACTACGGCGAGTATGACGAGCGTGTATGCGAGCTGATGATGAATTTCGACCTGCTCAACGCCATAGACCGCGACCAAAACCTGTCGTCTTTCGTGCTTGCCGAGCATCATCGTCCGCTTTACAGCGAATGGCTGATGCCGCTTGTCAAAGCCATTCACGGCCAGCATCCTGTAGAATTTGACTATGTCAACTACCGTAACGACTGCGCTGAAAAGCATTTCAGTGTGTTGCCGCATTATCTTAAAGAGTCAAACCAGCGTTGGTACCTGCTGGCTTACGACAGTGCGGTGATGAAGACGTTTGGCGTTGACCGCATCCGCAATCTTGACGTGCTTGAAGACAAGATGTTTGAGCGCAATACCAGCATAAACGTGGCCGACCTTTTCCGCGACTGTTACGGCCTGTGGAACGACCCGTCTATGCCCGTAGAGGACATAGAGCTGCGCTATGACGCACTTGACGGACGATTTGTAAAGTCGGCACCAATCCACCATTCGCAGCGCATCCTTGCCGATACGCCCGACGAGCTGCGTATATCGCTCCGTCTGCGCATAACCAACGACTTCGTTATGGAGCTGCTGTCACGCAGTCGCTCTCTTGAAGTAATCAAGCCGCAGCACCTCCGCGAACGCATACGCCACGTGTATGAGAAGGCGTTGAAGCGCAACTCGTGACTGCAATTCGCCATCCGCTCAAAGGCCGCCAAGGCGTTGCTTACAGGCCGTTAAAGCTATCCATTTACGCCGTTAAAAAGAAACGTTTGGGCGGTTCAAGTCAAGCTGCTTTCCAACTCACGGCCTTTTGCTGGGTAAAATGCGGCAAAACGCACGGTAAAAGACGGTCTTTTGCAGGCTGAAAGATGGCATATTGGAAACTCATTGGAAATGAACGTGTTACGATCTGTTGATTAATTATAGATTGACTGACAACACAAACATCATATAAAAACAACCCCACGATTTGTCGTAATGGTAAAATATTCGTATATTTGCACCATACGCCCGGTGCTTCGGGCATGACATATTAGTGAAAGTGTTACGCTTTTGTCCTCTCGTGGGAATCTGGTAAATTCAAATTGGACGAGGATGAACGCAACGCTCACTGCTTGGTATTTCCTTGTGGCCGCATTGGCTATTGGAAATATACAAGTGTGGGGTTGTTGTTTGTTACGTCCAAAGGTTTTACCAGAGCCTCCATGAGATAGCAAGCAGCCGGCTCCACACTTTCCGTTTACTAACCCAGCCGAACTAAACTGGAGCCTATGGGGAGGCGAAAAACAAGATTATATGCCTATGCAGAATTATGAAAACATTGCCGTAAAAATCAATGAGGTGCGCCAGAAGTATAAGCCCGAAAAGGTAAAACTTCTGTTTATAGCGGAGGCCCCACCAGCTTCGTTAGACCGTTTTTTCTATTATGAAGACGTGAAGAAAAAAGACTTCCTTTTTGTTGAGTTGTCTAAAGTATTGTGCAAGACCGACAACGTGGCCTTTATCCGCCGTAACAAGGCTAAAATTCTTCAAACGATGAAAGCTGCTGGCATATACTTGATGGATTTGAGTGACGTGCCACTGACAGAAGATAGTTGTTATGACACGTATGTAAAACATGACCTGAAAAGGCGATTTCTTGACAAACTCGAAAAAGAGGAGGCTGTAGACCGAGCAAATACCGTCATAGTATTAATTAAGGTGACGGTGTTCGACTATCTCTACAAAGACCTGAAAAAGGCTGGCTATAATGTATGCGACGAAAGAATACCCTTCCCGTCGTCAGGGCAACAGGCCAAATTCAGGGCTGCAATAAGTAAAGTAATTGAAAACATGAAATAAAAAACAAAGATATGGACGAACAAAAAATACGTAAAATCAACGAGGTAGTAAAGGATTACTTTTCAAAAAATCCAAGTGTTGACAAGATACAGGCAAAAGACCTGATGCCGGAGTTCATCAAGGCTGGCATCTTTACTTCCGATCACAAGAACGGATTACCCATAAGGAATCTGTTAAGGGAGTTGGATAAAGCCAACAGGCTTGACGCGCTTCCTAATATCCTGCCTGAAAGGAAAACCAAAAACACTTACTGGTATTTCGTGAAACGATAATTTTAATAACTAAAAAACAGCTTAATTATGAAACGATTTATATTTACAATAATGTGTGCCATGGCGTTTGTATATGGCGCATGGGCGCAGTTTAGTGGTGCCGGCAGCGGAACGAAAGACGACCCATACCGCATTTTTAATGCCGACCAGTTAAATCAAGTAAGAAACTTTGCCGGTAATGACAATGTATATTTTTCGCTTGAAGCTGACATAGATATGACTCAATGGATTGCAGAAAACAATCCAACGCAAGGATGGCAACCGATAGGTGGATTTCGTGGACATTTCAATGGGAATGGGCACATTATATCTAATTTAATGATTAACCGCCCCAATACTGACTATATTGGATTATTTGGAGATATAGGTTATAGTTATATAAGTGGAGAACTTTCGAATCTTATAATTATGAATGCCAATTACATTGGTAAAAATTATGTTGGCGGTATTGCGGCTAGAACTCGAAAGCCAATAAAATCCTGCTCTTTTTATGGTGCATTAAAAGGACAAGGCTACATTGGAGGTATATGCGGTATTGGAAATGCTGAAAATTGTTATTCCTATTGTACAATTATTGGAAATGATCGTTGCGGCGGAATTATAGGAAGTGGTATTTCTACAGGAAGTAGTAATGTTACAGATTCTTATTCAGCTGGTTTTATTTATGGCAATGAGTATGTAGGTGGTATATCTGGATGGGGCAATTCTCAAAGATGTTTAAGTCTTTGTGGTCTAATTAATGGTGTGCAATACGTTGGAGGCATATCTGGATATGGTAGAGATATCAAAAATTTAATAAATAATGTAGCCATAAACAATATTGTCAGTTCACAAACAACACCTTATCGGATATGTAAAGATAAAGGTTCTAATAACTATTCTTGGTTACAAACAACTATGATTTTAAATGATGAAATTCAACCCACGCCGGAAGATAGCTATGAAAACGGAATAAACATCGGCCTGTCAACGTTGAAGTTAAAAGCTACTTATCAAGGTTTAGGATGGGATTTCGACAATGTTTGGGAAATACAGGAAACCGAATGCTTCCCATACTTGAAAACACAGACAGCCCCACCATATTTCACGCAAAGCCTGAAAGCCGGAGATACGCATTTGGAAGGTCAATGCGTTGAGAACGGAAAGATTACGGTATATGTAAGCAGCAAGGTCTACACAACAACCGCAACGGACAACACATGGAGCATAGACGTTGATGTACTGACCGGAGGCGACGACATAGAAATAATAGCCCAAGCCGAGGGGAAAACGCCGTCGTATGTAGTTACGGCCTCTGTTGAATTTGAGGGAGAGGGCACGGAAGCAAACCCATATTTGGTAACATCAGCCAAAGACCTGCAAAAAGCAACTGGTGACGCCTACTACAAGCTGACGACAGACCTTGACTTGACTGAATGGATAGAAGAAAACAATAACGGTAACGGCTGGATACCCGTAGGAGGCAGAGGCCCGGCTATCATGGCAAAGATTGACGGAGACTGGCATAAAATAACCAACCTTGTATGCGACCCGACGTATGAACACATCGGACTTTTTGCCAAGATTGCCAAGACGGGATATGTAAAAAATCTTATTGTTGAAGTTCCTGAAAATGTACAACTTGCTGGCGAAGAAAACGTTGGGGTAATCGTCGGTTATAACAAAGGTTTGGTTTCTGACTGTCGTGCTACGGCAAATATCACAAACGGAACGAATGTTGGTGGCATTGCAGGACAGAATGACAGTAACATAGCCAATTGCCATTTCAATGGAACAATAACAGGCGGCACTTATTCAGGCGGTATCGTTGGTCTTAGTAACGGCGAGATAACAAGGTGCTACACCGATGGAGAGATTTCAAATTCTATAAACGGAGTTTATGCCGGTGGTATATGTGGAAACGTAGCATCGGGAAGCCTCAACGACAGTTACAGCACAATGACAATAAACATGACAGGTACGTCCTCGTATGGTGCAGGTATCGCCGGCACAAGCAGCGGAAGTGTATTGAATTGTTATGCATCGGGCAACATCAGTGGCTTCAATGTGAGCGGCATTACGAGTTACAACAATGGCGCGGACGCATCAATCAGCAAATGTGTAGCCCTGAACAAACATATTGACGCAACAAGAACAGGACTTCGCGTGCTTGGCGGACTATCGTCAGACAGTAAGATACCGGGAATGGATAATTACGCATTGAAAGACATGATTGTGTCATTGAATAACATCCCTCAAACAATTTATGACGACCCAATGAACGGTACAGCCAAAGAGGATGGCGAGCTGAAGCAAACTGCCGCTTACGAAGAACTTGGTTGGGACATGGACGGCACATGGAAGATAGACGAAGGATATTCTTATCCATACCTACCAAAATTCAACGTTCCTGTAACGTCAATAGAACTCGACGAGACTGATATTGAAACAGAAAAAGGCACGACGCTTGAACTTACTGCATCTGTAATGCCCGACAATGCACGTAATAAAGTTATCGTATGGAGCAGCAGTAATGAAAACGTTGCCACAGTTAGCGGCAACGGCACTGTTAAGACGTTGGATGCAGGCTCAACCACAATCACGGCCACAACGACTGATGGCACAAACCTGTCAGCGTCATGCCAAATAACGGTAACGATACCAAGCAGAATAAACGACGTTGAAGTTGCAGAAGAAATGAGCATTTCTACTTCTGACGGCACAATCATTATAAGTGGTATAGAGGACGAAAGTAAAATTTCGGTTTATACCCATGACGGACAAAACATCTATTCTGGCACGCAGCATAAGATAAATGTCAATTCAACAGGTTTATACATCGTCAACATTAACGGTAAAAGCTACAAAGTTTTAGTTAAATAAAAAACAAAAATAGAACCATTATGGACGAAAAAGAATTAGAACAACTGGATTTCAAAATATTCGACCCAAGCAAGGATACGGAGAACGACTTGCCAGACCGCCCCGGAAATTACATCGTAGTATTGCGTAAGGAGGCAAAGTTACCCGACGTTGGAATTGAACCAATGATGAAAACTCGTGAATATGGAGGTGAGGCTTACGACGTAATATACACAGGCATCAGCAAGGAAAGCCTTAAGAATAGGGATTATCACCAGCATTTTACAGGCAATAATGCCGGAAGGTCTACCTTGCGCAAATCATTAGGCAGTATGATGGGCATGAAGAAAATTCCAAGAGACGCCAATAAGCCCGACAACGGAAAGACTAAGTTTGAAGCAACAGCCGAGGCAATCCTGTCTGATTGGATGCGCGACAACCTGCTGTTGTTTTACCGTGTGGCAACGGTTGACGAAGTAGACGGACTGGAACAGCAGCTGATAGACTATTACAATCCACCATTGAATATCCAAAATAACAGGAATGTTACAAACATAGGGTTTCGCAACAGCCTAAAGAACCTAAGAAAGAACGAGTAGAGGATATGTTTTTGATTAACGGTAAAAGCATCCAAGTCTGAATTATGATTCGGAACTTGGATGCTTTTTATTTTTTTCTAAAAACGTTTCGGACAAAATTGCATCATGAGCTAAACATATAATGTAAGCTCGCTTTAGAGTATATTTTGTATAAATCTGTTGCCTTGCTTTTGCTTTGTCGCCATATTTGATTACTTTTGCAGGACTTAATTGACATATATAAAAATAAAAGGAAAATATGAGAAGCAGGACAACAACATGGTTTGAGTGCAAGATACGTTATGAGAAGACAATGGAGGACGGCACTCAAAAGAAAGTTACAGAGACATATACGGTTGACGCATTGAGCTTTACCGAGGCGGAATCGAGCATCATCGAAGAGATGTCTGCTTACATCAGCGGAGAGTTCGAGGTTCGCGACATCAAGAAGGCGGCTTATGGCGAGGTGTTTTTCAGTGACGCACCGTCAGCTGACCGTTGGTACAAGACGAAACTGCAGTTCATCACAATTGATGACAAGACGGAAAAGGAGAAACGCTCAAACGTGAATTACCTTGTTCATGCGGCATCGTTGCCGCAGGCGGTGAAGAGCATCGATGAGGTTATGGGTGGCACGATGATTGACTATGTGATAGTAAGTGTGGCAGAAACGCAGATTATGGATGTGTTTGAACATAATAAGGTTGCCAAGAAACAGGAAGCCGACGACAAGCCGGAGTACGAGCAAAGCGGAGAGGAGACAAAATGATGCCGGACGTAGATGTGGCAGCCAACCTGCGTGCAATAAAGAATACTTTGCCGGAAGGTGTTAAGTTGGTTGCCGTAAGCAAGTTTCATCATGCTGATGAAATAGAGGCGGCATACGCCGCAGGGCAGCGTGTGTTTGGCGAGAGCCACGAGCAGGAGTTGACGAAGAAGCACGATGTTCTTCCAAAGGACATTGAGTGGCATTTTATCGGGCATTTGCAAACCAACAAGGTGAAGTATATCGCGCCTTATATCTCAATGATTGATGCGGTAGACTCGATGAAGTTGCTCAAGGAAATCAACAAGCAGGTGGCAAAGTATAACAGGACAATAAATGTTCTTCTTGAACTTCATATCGCCGAAGAGGCTACAAAATACGGGTTTACGCTCAATGCCTGTCGTGAGATGCTCGCGGCAGAAGAGTGGCGTGAACTTAGGAATGTAAGGATTTGCGGCTTGATGATGATGGCGTCGAATGTTGATGACGAAGCACAAATCAAGCGCGAGTTTGAAATAGCAGCTTCTTTCTTTGACGAGGTTAAAGCCGCTTATTTTGCTGATGACGACAACTTCCGTGAGCGTTCATGGGGTATGAGCGGCGACTACAAGATTGCCGTTGAATGCCGTAGCACGATGGTGCGTGTTGGTACGGCTATATTTGGAGAAAGAGAATATTGAAAAAATGAAGTGTAATAGTCAAGACTTGTTCTGACATTTTCTATACTATCGGACAAAAAA
>ERZ791741.701-NODE-701-length-30355-cov-5.258713_pt1 | contig 30355 bp, 14 predicted proteins | sample MGYA00510040_ERZ791741 | MGnify/ENA primary metagenome ERZ791741 (study PRJEB30046, sample SAMN00791960) | human gut metagenome | study: EMG produced TPA metagenomics assembly of the A metagenome-wide association study of gut microbiota in type 2... | reverse complement strand
CATAACGATTACAAGACCTGCATACATGATACCGTAGTTGGTTGCTGTTCTCTCGACTGCCATCAGATTCTTCAGTCCCATTGCCAGTGTTCCGTTTTCATCCATCAATGTATATGCGATAATATATTCATTCCAGAATGTCAGGAAGTTGAACATAATCACTGTCAGAATACTTGGTTTTGCCATCGGAATCATGATCTTAACCATCGTCTTAAAGTATCCGCATCCATCCATATAAGCTGCTTCTTCAAATCCTTTCGGAAGTGTCTGGAAATATCCGCTCAGCAGATAAATCGTAAACGGCAGGTTACAGGATGCGTAGATCAGTGCCAGGATAAACCGGTTATCCAGGAAGAAATCTACATGCAGAGCCTTGTTCCAGGAACTCAGCATCAAAAAGATCGGTACTACAATGTAATTGACATTGATAAACAATCCTGCCATGAACGCACCATTGAAGAACTTCTTTCCTCTGAACTTAAAGCGTGCCAGCACATAAGATGCCGGAAGAGCCAGGATCAGAAGAAGTGCAAGAGCCAGCGCTGTCACAATGAAAGAGTTCAGGAAGAAATCTCCCATTCTTGCATCCTGAAATGCTACTACAAAGTTCTGATAGTAAAACTGTTTTGGAAGTGCCCATGGATTTACATCCGCTCCAATGAATTCTGCATTCTTCTTCAAACTCGCCATAAATACCCATGCAACCGGTACAATGATCGAAATAGCCAGAGCGATCAGAGCTACATAGATAAAAATCTTGTAAAGTACATGTGTAGGAATTCTGTGTTTTTTCTCATGCATATCTCTACTTCGCTCCTTTCTAGAATTCTAAGACTTCTCTGTCTGTAATCTTGTTTACAACTGCTGCCAGTATGAACGAGAAGAGGAATACAACAACTCCGATCGCCATACCGTATCCGTATACACCTGCTCCATATGCCTGCTTGTACATATAGTTCAGGAAAACTTCTGTCTTTCCGTTCGGGCCTCCGTCTGTCATGATCTGAACAAACAGGAAACTTAAGTTGATCGTACTGATGATATAGAATGTCAATGTAGTACGGATATTGCTCCAGATCAACGGCAAAGTCACCTGGAAGAAAATCTGAATCTCTGTTGCTCCATCCAGTGATGCGGCTTCATAGAGATCTTCCGGAATTGCTGCCATACTGGACATATACATGACCATATAATATCCGATTGCCTGCCATACCAGTGCAAAGATCACAGAATAAATAACAATACTCGGATCTCCCATCCACTGATGCTTTAATCCACTCAGATGAATCGCATCCAAAAATGTATTGAGCAGTCCTGTACTCGGATTGTAGATTGCACCGAAAATACCTGCAATAACAACAATACTCAAAATGTTTGGTATGTAGAAAATAATTCTGAAGAAATTCTTGCCTCTAAAGTTCCCCCTTGAAAGTAACGCCGCAAATAAAACTGCAAGAACGATCGTACAGATCATTACCATCACAATAATAAGAATCGAGTTCTGCATCGCTTCCAGAAAGTTCTTATCATCCATCAGTTTTACAAAGTTGCTGAATCCCACAAAACTCTTCTTATTTGTAATTCCACCCATGCGGTACAAGGACATACGGAAGACATTGATCGTCGGAATAAATATAAAGATCGTTGCCAGAATTACAGCAGGCGCCAGACAAATGAATATAAATCTTCTCTGCGCTTTCTCCCTGTTCATAGATTTCCTCCTCCATACTGCTGTCTTTTAAAAACGGTGAGTTATCATAACTCACCGTTTCATGTCAGCCGAATATCACTCTCTTATTTCTCTAATGCGTCTGCGCATTTTTCCCAAGTCTCTACTAACTGTTTCTGCCATTCATCAACTGTCATATCGCCTGTGTTGATAGACTCGACCGGTCCGTAAACAGCTTTTGCCATATCCAGTCCTTCGATCGGAGCTGTTGTTGCCCATTTACCTGTAACAGCTACAACGTCATCTGCTGTTGCTGCTGCATAACAGTCTTTTGTAACACCGTCTGGAAGCTTGTCTGCTGCTCCTTTTACAGGAACTACTACTGGTGTATCAGATTCTTTTCCGGACTCTTTGTCTGTTGTCTTGTTGTTCAGACAGATATCAACTACTTCGTCAGAATACATGAATTTCACAAATTCTTTTGCAAGATCCATGTTCGGTGCATCAGCAGGTACCCACATCTGCTCTGTAAATGTGTATACAGACTGTGATTCATCTTCGCTCCATTTCGGAACACCCATCATACCCCATTCGTAATCTGCCGGAGTAGAAGCTGCCATCTCACCGATTACCCAGTTACCATTTGGCATGAACAGAGCTTTGTCATCAAGAACAAGCTGCTGGTTGTTACGGAAGTCGTTGTCGTTAGCATTTGCTGTTGTTGTAGGCTCAACAGTAGTAGCAAGCTTTGTAACGATATCGAATGCCTTCTTAGCTCCGTCTGTATCCCAGATTCCTTCAGCATAGTTCAGAGCCTTTGTAAAGTCCTCTGATCCCATTGTCTCATGCAGTAATGCATAGAAGAATGCATCAAAGTATCCTGTTGTAGGATATGTGAAGAGTGAGATTCCGTCAGCTTTTGCCTTGTCAGCAAGTGCCCACATGTCATCCCATGTCTCCGGTACATCCCATCCTTTTGTCTTGAACAGGTTTGCATCGTAGAACAGTCCACATGGTGAGTAGAACATTGGCATCAGGTATGTCTTTCCGTCTCCGTAAGGATTAACGATGGAGTTCTCTGTGAATCCTGGAAGGATCTTATCTCCAACCTTAGCATCCTCACCCGGTACAGTCATATCAAGAACGTCTGTAAGTTCCTCTACGTTGTTGTCCTTGATGAATGTCTCTGTGATAGCTGACTCAGAACCAACAGCTCTCATGATCACGTCCGGATACTCTCCAGATTTCATCTGTGGCTGAATGACATCCTCGATGTTCTTGTCGATTGTAAGTTCAACCTTAACACCTGTCTCTTTTTCGAATGCAGCTGCAACATCGTTCCACATATCTGCACCGTATGCTGTCTCAACTACTGCAACCTTTACTACCTTATCGCTGTCTGAAGAATCTCCTTCAGATTTCTTGTCTCCCCCATTGGATCCACATGCTGCAAGTCCGAAAACCATAGTACCTGCCAGCACAAGGCTGATAAGTTTTTTCTTTTTCATTTAAATAGTTCCTCCTTATAACTTTTTCCAGTTTTACTTGGTATGTCTATCATATACTATTTCTCCCTCTTTTTCAACCTTTCTTTTTGCCTTTTTTTTTATAAATCTTGCTTTTTGGGATATTTTCCAATACCACCATATCATATGACTTAAAAAATGTTTTTTCATATTCTTTTGTTATTTTTTCACACACGGAGATAAAAAAAGTTCTCTTTTTTTGCCAAACTCTCCCGAATCCTGTTGAATCGGCTTCTAAAATTCTTTATAATATTTGCATAATTGGTTGTATAACCACTTGAAATCGTTTTCAAGACAATATTTCTAAATTTTGTGGAGGACACTTATGGGTAATATACGACATACTTTTACTTCCCCCTTAAGGCATGACCACACCTGTCATCTTCTGTATTCTACCTATTCAAAATACGAAGAGGACTGGAGCAGTTATCCGCACACACATTATTTCACAGAACTTTTTTTCGTGCTGTCAGGAAGCGGCAGTTTTCTTGTTGAAGACGAAACCTTTCCGATCGCAAAACACGATCTGATCGTGATCAATCCGAATATCACCCACACCGAAAAATCCAGCCTCGAAGATCCGCTGGAATATATCGTACTGGGTGTAGATGGTCTGAATTTTGTCATTGACGATGCAAATGAATATCTTCTGTTCCACTCCGATGAAATGAAAGATCAGCTTGATTTCTATTTCCGTACGATCCTGGAAGAGACAGAGAACTCTCAGAAGGATTACGAAAAGGTCTGCCAGAATCTGCTGAACATTCTGGTCGTCCATCTTTCCCGCTACGCTTCCTCTTCTGTGGAGATCTTTCCATTCCATAAAATGGAATCCCGGGAATGCAGCCGGGCAAAGCGTTATATTGATTCTTCTTTTCGGGAAAATATTACGTTGGATAAGCTCTCAGAGATCGCACAGATCAACAAGTACTATTTTTCTCATACCTTCACAGAAACTTATGGAATCTCGCCGATGAATTATCTGACTCAGAAGCGGATCTTTACCAGTCAGGAACTGCTGACTTCCACAGATATGAGTCTTGCACAGATCGCACAGCAATGTGGATTTTCTTCCTCCAGTTACTTTACGCAGTGTTTCCGTAAATCCTGTGGCATGACACCGACTGCCTACCGCAAGCAGTTTCTGCGGAACCAGTGATCTGAAAAATCTTAGACAAAAAAGGAGTACCGCACATCGCGATACTCCTTTTCTTTTACAGAAAATTCTCAAATTTTCTTTTCTTTCATCTTACCTTGCGGAAAGAATCTTTATCTTCTTTTACGTCTGCGTGTTACAACTGTAACGGCTGCACCTGCTGCCAGCATTGCCGCAGCTCCCCACAGGATCAGTGGAGCAGCATCTCCGGTCTTTGCAGCTTTGTTGGATGAAGTTGTTCCGGCATTTGATCCTGATGTAGAACCTGCGGTATTATTTCCTGTATTGTTGCCAGTATTTGTACCGCTGTTGCCATCATTCTTATTGCCGTTATTTTTGTTGTCATCCTTGTTGCTGTCGTCCTTCTTGTCATCGTCACCTTCGACTTTCGTTACTTTGACATCAACAGTAACTTCCAGACCATCCGGATTTTCAAACTCATCACCAAGAACAAGTTTTCCTGTCAATGTATAAGTTCCCGGAACATCTGACTTGTAAGCACTCAGATCCCAGTCAACATTAACGGTTGCTGTTGTTCCGTCTTTAAGTTCTACTTCAACCTGTCCCGGAAGTCCGAGATCTGCTACAAGAGTTCCTTCTTTTACAGAAATATCATCCAGTTTTGCATTTACAATGGATTTAATTTCTTTCTTCGGTTCCGGCTTCGGCTCTTCTGCCTTCTTCGCAACTTTTACTTTTACAGAAGCTGTCAGGTTCTTCGGATTTGTAATATTATCTGCAAAGGAAAGGATTCCTTCCAGAGTATAATCACCTGCCGTATTTCCATCGTAACTGTCTGTATTCCATGTAACGCCTGCTGTTCCGGTTGTGCTGTCTGTATAGGTTACTTCTATCTCTGTCGGAAGCTTCAGTTCTGATACAGCCGTTCCGTACGCAACTTCTTTCTTATCCAGTTTTGCAACGGACTTGATCTCATACTGCTTCTTTGTAACTGTTACCTGGATAGAAGCTTTCACGCCATCCGGGTTCTCCATGTTCTCACCCATTGTCAGAGTTCCCTCCAATGTGTAAGTTCCCGGTGTTGTCTGATAATCACCTTTCGCCCATGTTACGGCTACTTCTTCATTGAGATTTCCTGTCACTGTGACAGTTACTTTCTCCGGTAATTCAAGATCCTTAAATGCAGTTCCTTCTTCTACAGAAATTCCTGCCGGATTGGTTACGCTGAGTACATTCTTTGTTGTCTCACCACCACCGTTATTCTCAATCGTAAATGAGAACTGTTTCGGAAGCACTGACTGTCCTGTTGCTGTCTTTGCAACGATCTTAACAACATAGGTACCGTCATTCAGGTCACTGAGTGTGTACTCTGGCTTTGTGGTATTGCCTTTCAGCTCACCGTTTACATAAACGTCATAGCTTGCGAAGGAAGAACCTTCTTTTAATGTCCATGTGAGTTTTACAGAATTATCACTGACTGCTGTTTTTGTAATGGACTCGATCTCACCTGCTACTGTTCCGTCAGCAATTGTTGTTACATTGCCGATCTCGATGGCCTTCGCTGATGCCTCACCTGCATTGCTCAGGGCGTATACCTTGAAGTTGTAGGTTGTTCCCGGTGTCAGGTTTTCCAGTGTTGCGGCTGTGCCGCTTACTGTCATATCGATTCCGTTATCTGTATCAACTACTTGATACTGTGCTGCTCTTGAAACCTTGTCCCATTTCAGCACAACCTTTGTGCTTTCAACAAGAACTGCAGAACCTGTCTGGTCTTCTACTACAGGAACTGCCGGTGTGCCAAGTGCTGTGATTGCCGCATCCAGTGCTGCTTTCTTTGCATTCACATCATCCTGTGTTGCATCCGCATCATTCATTGCCTCAACTGCTGCATCATAAGCCGTTTTAAATGCATTCCATTTTGTCTCATCATATGCTGACTTAGTAAGTGCCGCACCTGTCTCAATCGATGTCTGGAGTGCTGACTTATCAGCCGTTACACCTTCACCCGGTGAAAGGATCTTCAGGTAATCCAGGTTGACCTGATATTTTCCATCACGTGCAACTGCTACACACTTGATCGTATGCGCACCATTTGTAAGATCCGTCTTGGAGAAGATCAGTTGCTGATTATCTCCGCTGCTTGAACCATTCAGTGAATAATTACCGATCTTTACGTTATCAACGTAGATATCAAAGCTTGCAAAGTTGGCATGCTTCTGAGAATAAACCTCTACACCTGTTCCATTGAACGTGTATTCAAAATAGCTTCCCGCCGCACTTGAATCATTTCCGGTTTCTGTCTTTGTTCCGCCATGATGCTTTGTCTGTTCTCCTGCCCAGTTAGACCATTCTCCATGCCAGGTGATCGCATTGTTCTTTGTTCCCGCTGTTCCGGATGCCGGTACGGTACCGTCTTCTACGATTGTCTCGACATCTGCCACATCCTCTTTTATTGCAACTTTCAGTTCAATCGTTCCGCTCTTTGCAGCATCTGCATTGGAGGTTGCTGTGATCGTAACCGTTCCGTTCTTACTTAAGAATGTTACCAGTCCGTTCGCATCTACTGTTGCGATACTGTCATCGGAGGTACTCCATGTAACTGTCTTGTCTGTTGCATCCTCCGGCTCTACTGTTGCTTTCAGCTGTAACGTACTGTCCGCTTTTGATACTGTAGTCACTCCGGACTTAGAGCTTACTGTCACACCTGTCGGTGCTACCAGTGTTGAATCCAGGATTTCAAATGCATCCAGCTCGATCTTTGTATTGGAGCTTGCTGTCTGCTTCTCATTGAGTACTTTCAGCTGGATCGTATGGATTCCTGCTGTAAGGTCTTCTTTGCTGAAGTACTCTTTCTGCCGCACTGTGCTTGCACTGTATGTATCAACAACTCCCTGTGACACACCGTCAATAAATACTTCGATCTTACCTCTGTCCTTATTGGTACAACCGATCACTTTGATTCCTGTTCCCTTAAATGTAAGAGTCGCAGTCTCGCCGCCATTCGGATTCTGCAGATACGCGATCGTATCCATATAGTTTACATTCTTGTCCTGCGTCCAGTTGCCCCAGTCACCTACATATGCAATTCTTTCGTCTGCATTGTCGATCTTGCCTGCTCCAACCGGCTCTGCCTCAGTCACTGCTGCACTCTTTTCAGATTCATTTCCTTCTATAACTGCAGATACCTGGTACTTCATCGTTCCAAGTGTCTTGTCTGCTGTTGTATCTGTATAAGTTGTCGTTGTCAGGCCTGTCTCAATGCAGATCACATCACCATTTGCTACCTGACGGTATACATTGTATGTTACGTTGCTTCCCTCTTCTGCGGTTACGGCATCCCAGGAAAGTTCTACATTCTCAGCGTCTGCACGGAGTGCTGTCAGTCCTGTTGGAACTGCTATCTCAGCGGATGCCGGGATATCTTTTAATGTATAGCTCTTTCCGGCTTCTGTTGCGAAAGAGATCCGGTTTTCTTTTACAGGTGTCACATCGACTACCTTTCCGTCGCTGTCTACCACGGTTGCAAGAGATGCATTCTTTGTCTGTACCACTGCTTCTCCGCCATTCTTGGAAAGGATCGTAGCGGTTGTTACATTTCCGTCTGCCCAGTCCATGGATACTTCAAAGCTGCCCTGTGCAACCAGTCCGTTTACACTTCCGTTAGCCCAGTCATCCGGAACTGCCGGAAGAAGGTTGATGTATCCTGCATTGCTCTGCAGAAGCATCTCAGCCACACCGGATGTATAACCGAAGTTACCATCGATCTGGAAATATCTCGGCTGATGATAATCGAACAGGTTCGCATAGATTCCTCCGTTGAACAGGTTCTTAATGATCTGATAAGCCTTATTTCCATCACCCAGTCTTGCCCAGCTGTTAATTCTCTGTGCCATTCCCCATCCGGTACTTGCATCTGTACGGTTCTGCATCGATACCTTTGCTGCTGCAAACCATTCTGCATTGTCCTCTGTGATGAGGTCTCCCGGGAAAAGTCCGAGAAGGTGGGACATATGACGGTGGTTATATCCTTCACCGAGTGTACTTCCGCTTGCATTATGGTTAAAGGTTGTCTCTGTATACCATTCTTTGATCTGTCCGCTGTCGCCGACTTCAATCGGTCCTTTCAGGTCTGCCTGGTTTGCTTTCCATGTAGCTACCAGTTCTTCATCTGTTCCGAGGATCTCCGCTGCTTTGATCGTATCCTCGTATAACTGCCAGATCAGCGTCTGCTCATAAGTATTTCCGCTTGTGACCGGTCCATGCTCCGGTGAATATGCCGGTGAAGATACCAGCTTTCCATCACTGTCACGGACAAGCATCTGATCATACAGCCTGGCCTCTTCCTTCATCATCGGATAGATATTGTCTCTCAGGTAAGAAACATCTCCCGTATACTCATAGTAAGACCAGCAGTTCTGTAAGATCCACGGTACTGCTGCAGGTGACCATCCCCAGCTGAAGCTCCATCCAGGGCAGGTCCATCCGAACGGGTTGTTCTGCGTATGTGCCATGAATCCCTTTTCCTCACCCTCGGCACTGGAAACTCCTGCATAGATTGCTGCGGTCACACGCCCCGGTTCTCTGAGGGCATCCACATAATCAACCAGTGGTTCAGCACACTCTGCCATGTTCGTTGAGTATGTCGGCCAGTAGTTCATCTGTAAGTTTACATTCATATGGTAATCTGAATGCCATGGAGAGTTGTTCGCTCCGACCCACAGTCCCTGAAGGTTGGAAGGAAGTGTCTCTCTGACATAACCGTTTCCATCTGTTCTTGTCTCTCTGGAAGACTCGATGGTCATAAATCTTCCATACTGGAATAACATAACTTCCAGCTGACGTCTTTCAGCTTCTGATGCAGTTCCTGCCTTATATGCAGAAAGAAGTGCATCTGTCGTCTTTGTTGAAACGGTCTGTCCCAGATCCAGGTCGACACGGTTGAAGATATTCTGATAATCATTTACATGATTTTCTTTCAGTTCTTCATAAGTCTTAACCTTTGCCTGATCCACATACCATTTTACACGGTTTGTCAGCTCATCTGCCGTCTCACCTGTTCTGTAGCTCGGATATTCATCCTTGTAATCTGTTCCCATGGAAGTGATGATCGTAACCTCACTTGCACCGGAAACGCTTACCTTTCCATCCCCATCTGTCACTGTACCGCCATTGTCGGTAATAACCTGGGTCTGGGATGAAAATTTCATCTGGTTGTCTGTGAGCTGTCCGTTGACGGAGATCCGTCCACCTGACACGGTTGTATTCCATGTTCTCTTATAGCCGTTCTCTCCGATGGAATTGGCAGCTCCTCCGCTTGTATTATCCGGTTCTACACTCACATCCAGGCTGATCTTTTCAGATCCGTCTGCTGTGATATGAGTCACGATGACATTATCCGGATAACTTGTGAAGTTCTCCCTTGAATAATGCGTATTTCCCTTGTCATAGTTTACACCTGCGATGGCTGTATTCAGATCCAGGTCGCGGCTGTAATTGCTTACATCACTGTTGGATGATACATTTTTGAAATCGATATACATATTTCCCCAGCTAAGGTAATATCCATATCCGTTTGTTCCTGCATCATCACTTAAACCAACAAGGTTGCTGTTGGCAAGACTGATCGCAGAGCTGTCCTGTCCGTTTGCGAAATAATTGTGGATCTGAGTCATGGTAGATCCGTTATTCCCCTTATTCTCCAGGTTACCTCCATTGTAGTTCGGTCTGCTGGTGCTTGGTCCTCCTGACCAAAGCGATTTGTCATTGAGCTGGATACGTTCTCTGGTGATTCCGCCGAATACTGTTCCACCGATCCCGCCATTACCGATCGGAAGCGACTTTTCCTGCCAGCCTTCGTAATACTTGGTAATGTCTGCCGGACTTGTATACCACAGCTTCAGATCATTGTCACCAGTCTGCTGCGTTGCAGCGACCGGTTCCGCATTGACCTGCGTTGCCATATACGGCAGAGACGTCACAGCCATTGCTGCTGCACAGGCACTTGCAAGTACCCGCCATTTCATTTTTCTTCTCATAATTCCCCTTTCTGATACGTTCTTGATGTATCTTATTTATTGTCACGAAATTCCTCTGCCTTCGTATTTCTTCAGGCAGACTCCTCCCAGTAACCAATTATCTACATAATAAAGCTTTTCTTTTGATCATGCTTGTTCAATTTAATCTTTATAATCGCTTATTTTGTCAAATTCAGAACCTCGGATTCATTTTATTTATATTTTTTTAAAAATTATTCACACTTTTTGTATTTTTCGGTACATTTTTTCTTTATTTCTGTTATAATACACATTAACGATTATTATTTGTGCTTATATATGGAGGATTTTTTTACACATGAAGAAAAAAACTACCGTTCAGTCAATAAATAAACATTCCACTCCTCCTTCTGAGGAAACTAAGATTCAGAAACACGAAGTACCTGGATTAATGACATTGTCCGATTCCATTCTGTCCGGTGCTGTTGTTGAATATCGTAAAGCCGGTTATAGTTTTGCCCGGCACTTACATACAAATATTGAGATTTATCGGATTCTTTCCGGTGAATGTTATATGGATATCCAGTCGGAAACCATCCACTGTACAGAGGGTGAGTTTATCATGCTGCTCCCGGATGTGATCCATTCTTTCTATCTGAATGATACATCGGACTGTGAATTTCAGCATATTCACTTTAATCCTGAGATGTTTTCCACGATTGTTCTTGAAGATGAGGGAGTTTTCCCTATCACTCTGATGCACGCGATCCTCTTTTCTGCCCAATTCTATTACCGAATGGAATCGGATCCGGTCATTAATGAACATCTTCAGAAGCTCATTACGCTCTATGCTTCATCCAACAGTCTCTTCTCTGCTGCAAATATTAACGTTGCACTGATGAACCTGATGTTGTATATCCTTGACCACACAGAAACAGAGCGTGAATTTTCCGAACCACAGCTTCAGAACAGTTACGTGGCTTATACTCTGAATTACGTTCAGGAACATTTTACCCAAAAGATCCGTCAGGAGGATATCGCCTTACAGCTGCATATCTCTGTCCGCTATCTGAGTAAGATCTTCAAGAATTATATGGGGGTAACCCTTTCTAATTACATTAACATTTACCGGATCAACCGTTCCATTGAATTAATGCAGAATACAAGTCTGACACTGACAGAGATTGCCCTTCAGGTCGGCTTCAAAGATTCCCAGCATTATTCCAAAGTCTTTATGAACGTGGTAAATGCAACACCGTCACATTACAGAAAAGCAATTTTGAAATAAAAACTTTTTCAAATATCATAAAGCACAGCCATCAGAGATAAAACTCTGTTGGCTGTGCTTTATTTTGTCTTTTACTGCATTGGAAATTCAAAACTCACTTCTGATTAGTTTGTTCTTTTTCTCCTTGCCATTACTGCAACAAGTCCTGCTGCCAGGCAAAGCATCGCCATTCCAGCTACATTTGCTGTATCACCGGTCTTGGCTGCTTTCACTGCATTTGATGTGCCGTTTCCGCCATTTGCAGTACCGTTGTTGGAAGAACCATTATTCTTTGATCCTGCATTTGTATTGCCGTTGTTATTTCCGCCATTATTATTGGATCCGTTATTATCGTCCTTCTTGTCATCACCCTTATTGCTGTCATCTTTCTTATTATCATCTTTTGCTTTCAGGGCTGCAATCTTAGCTTCTAAATTTGCTTTTGCATTGTCAACTTCTGTCTGAGTTGCGTCTGCTTTGTCGTAGATTGCCTGAGCTTCATTTACAGCATTCTGGAGTGCATCCAGGGATGCCTCTGTATAAACCTCTGTCTGTGCAAGCTTCTCATTTGCTGTATTGATTGCTGCAAGCAGATCTTCCTTTGCAACTGTCACTGCATCTTTTGCAAATGTTACTGCAATCGTATGGTTTGCTGTTACGTCTGAGAATGTATATTCTGTTACAACGTCAACTGCAGTTCCATCTACTGTAAGGCTGTCTACACGATATCCGTCATTCGGTGTGATCGTGAATGTAGCACTTTCACCTTCTGTAACAGATACCTTGCCATCTGCAAGACCTTCTGCTGTGATCGTTCCACCTTCACTTGCTGTTGCTGTGATATCGTAAGACTCAAGTGCAACATCTTTTGGTGTAATTTCAAGTTTATCAAGCTGTGGTGCACCACTGTTGTCTACCGGCTGAAGGATCAGAGTTCCCTCGCCTGCTTCTGTTACAACAATATCAAATTCAACTGTACCAACAGAAAGCACATTATTTACTTTTGTATGTGGAGTTGTTATATTTCCTGCCGTAATCTTATTGTTTGCTTCTGACCATGCAAGTTTATTTCCATTATTGGTGTCTCCACTACGATAAGTTGCAACCACGTGATATGTACCTGGTTTTTTTGCATTGTATGCATACTCAACTTTATCTGTACCTGTATTTGTTTTATTCAATGAATTGATAAACTTACCGTTACTTGCCCAGTCACCTGTTCCAATTTCACATCTCCACTGAGTTGCTCCGCAGGCTTCTGTAATGGTTGTCGCAAACTCTGCTTCCAGTGTTGCACTTGTTCCTGTCTTCCATGGGAACTGGAATCTGTCATCTGTTGTATAGTTTGTACGTGCTACAAGAGCATTTTTTGCAACTTCAAGTGCTGTATATGCTTTCCCGATCGTTGCGTCTGTCGCACTCTCATTTGCCAGTACTTCCTGAGCTGCTTTCAGTGCTGATGCAAATGTATCCCAGCCTCCTGAGTACAGATTCTCTTTCAGCTCTGCTGACTGATCAACCAGTGTCTGAAGTTTGTCTCTGTCGATTGCATTTGCATCTGCATCTTTGATCGTGATTCTTGCAGAACCGTTGAAACCGATGATTGCATTATTCGGTGTCTGCTCTGTCAGTTCGATTGAGAATACACGGTCACCTGTCTTATTGGTATTACGTCTTGTAATCGCTGCACTCTGAACAGTTACTTCTGATTCTCCCTCATTCAGCGTTACTGTTGGTGCATTTTCTGTATCGAAGTCATCCTGGATTGCACTTCCTGGATTTGGCTGAATCTTTGCTGTGATCGTTCCCTTTGTTCCGCCGACACGCTTTACTTTGACATCCAGTGTGGATTCTTCGTTCATTGTGTAAGCAGAATTTTCAAGTTCGATCATTCCTACGCCACCATTATTGATCACGTAAGCTGCTTCTACACCGATCGCTGCACTTGTCTTTGCAACAACTCTCAGTGTATGATGACCGTCTGTCAGATCTGCAGATTCAAAAATCTTTGTTCCTGTGGATCTGCTTGTTGCATTTGTATTGATCGTCTCTACCAGTTGTCCATCAATATAGACATCAGCAGAACCATGTCCCGGGTCTTTTGTTCCCATCAGATATACTTTTGTTCCATCAAATGTATAAGTAAATTCTGCATTTGCCTTATTGGACCATGTATTCTGACCATTGATATAGGAGCTTCCTGTCTGCGGATTCCATCCTGTGGAGCTGAATGTAAACTTCGTTGTATCATTGACACTTGTTGTCTCCATTCCTTCCGGTGCGGAACCTGCTAACTGGAATCCTTCACTTGCCTTGTATACACCCACTTCACTTAACATCGGAACTTTTCCTTCAGATGTTCCTACAGTGATTCTTACCTGGGTTGCTGATACAGGAGATGTTCTGATCAGTCTCTTTGCTCCGATCGTAACACCGGTCTTGAGTGTCTGCCAGTTTGCACTGTCGGATGTCTTATACTCAACTGTATAGCTGTTAATGTGCTGTCCTTTCTGGATTGCCTCTTCAATAGAAACCACATCAAATTTCTTTGCAGTATTCCATTTGATCGTCAGACTTCCGCTCTTTGTGCCGTCATCTGTTGTCCAGTATGTTGCATCATCACCATCTACTACATTGCCCGGTTTGAAATCAACATCATTTCCACGGACATTGGATGCTGTGATTGTTGTTCCTGTTGCTTTCGCAAGGTTTGTGCGGAAAGTTTCTTCCACATTCTGTCCAAATTCTGTCACTCTGTCGAGAATTGGCTTATCCACTGTACCCTGATTATTCGGCGGTACATTCAGAAGCATGGTTGCATTATGTCCTACCGAATCAAAGTACATGTTAGCAAGCTGAGAAATCGTCTTCGGAGTACACTTATTTGTTCCCCAGAACCATCCGGATGTGATACGTCCGTCACACTCCGGTACAGTCCATTTGTTACCATTCTCGTATCCCTTTGTATACGGTGTGTTTCCGTTGCTGTCAATCGTATTTGCATTAACATTTACATTTGATTTTGACCAGGTATCTTCATAAGCCACACCGTCTTCATTTCCGATCCAGCGAACTGTTGTATAGGCACCAGCTCCAAACAGCATACAGTCTGCATCATAGTTAGCTTGTATTCCTTCGTATTTCTGAATGGTATTGAACCATCTTGTGAAGTCGTATTCCTGTGCATTCGCACCGCTTCCCTTTGCTCCGTCCATCCATACTTCTACGAAATGTCCGTTGTTACCGTACTTGTCACTGCTGAGAATTTCTGTTAACTGATTATTGTAGTAATCATTGTAGTCAAGTACATCATTCTCTTTTGTTGTTGCATTTCCATTTGCATCATAATATCCGTAAGATGGTTCATGGATATCCCATGGTGACAGATAGAGTCCCATGTCCAGACCATACTTTGTGCAGGCTTCGGAGATTTCAGCAAGGACATCTCCTTTACCATTCTTATAATGTGTATTCTTTACACAGTAATCTGTATAGGCACTGTTCCAGATACAGAAACCATCATGATGCTTTGCAGTTACAATAACTTTCTTGAACCCTGCATTTTTCAGAGTACTTACCAGTGTATCTGCATCAAAATTATTTGACAGTGTAAAGATATCTGCCGGTGATCTGTTCCCGTAATGCTCGCCCCACTCTACCTCATTGAAGGTATTTGGTCCGAAGTGGCAGAATGCTGCCAGTTCATCTTTCTGATATTTGTACTGGTTGGCATCCGGTACAACTTCATCAGCAGCCGGGGCGTCTGTATTATTGTCAGCACAGTCAGCATCTGTCACTTCACCTGAAGCTGCGGATACTGTTACTGCTGTAGTTCCGATAGAACCAAATACAGTTGTCACTCCGAGAATAAGTCCCATAATCATTGAAAGGGTCTTTTTCTTCATTTCGTTCCTCCCTTTATTATTAAAGCAGAGGAGGTCAGCATTTTCATGACCTCTCCGCTTTTTCTGAATTTTAAATCCGTAAAAGTAAGCTTTTTTTAGTTCTCTTTTTTACGCTTTACTACAACGCCTGCTGCCGCTGCGGATGCTGCCAGTGCAAATGCCCAAACTGCTACGTTTGTCGTATCGCCTGTCTTAGCTGCTTTCTTAGTATTGTCTACCTTTGTTGTAGTCTTATTGTCAGACTTGGATGTGTTAGAAGGATTGTTCTTGTTGTTATCAACCTTTGTATCATCCTTCTTATTGTCACCCTTATTGCTGTCGTCTTTCTTGCCGTCATCTGTCTTCTTTTCTACAAGAGCATTGAGGGCTTTTGCGATGGCTTTATTTGCTTCGTCAACCTGAACCTGAGTTGCATTTTCGTCATTCAGAACGGATGCGTACTGATCGTAAACTGCCTGCAGGGCTTTCAGTGATTCTGCTGTGTACTTGTCTGTTGCTGCAAGTGCTGTATCGGCCTTTGCTGTAGTTGCCTTGAGTTCTGTCTTGTCAACTACTGTCGGCTCAGGAGTTACAGGTTCTTTCGCTGTTGTAAATGTAGCTGCCTCTGATTTCTCAGATACATTTCCTGCTGCATCTACTGCTTCAATCTCTACGCTGTAATCTGTAGCTGGTGTAAGACCTGTCAGATCATACTCTGTAGCTGTTACCAGTTCTGTGTTTACCTTTTCTCCGTTTACATATACGTTGTATCCAGTTGTTGCAACGTTATCCAGAGCTGCTTCCCATGCAACATGAGCTGTTGTCTCTGTAACATCTGCTGTTCTTACTGCTGTCGGAGCATCCGGTGCTTCTGTATCAACTACTGCCTTGTCAACGTATGTGATGATCGGAGTAACATGAACAGACGGCCTGCTTGGATTGCTGTTGCAGCTTGCTGTTACGCGGATCACATCGCCCTTGTTCAGTTCAATCTCATCAAAATTTGCCCAGTCTGCTGCTTTCTGATTACTTGTTGAAAGTGTTACACTCTGTTTTACTGTATCATTTACAAGAAGGCTTAATGTAACTGTTCCGCCTGAGTTTCCAGCCTGACGCAGATACGGCTCACCATCTTTTACATTGAAGGATACTGTACCGCTCTTCGGTGCTCTGAATACCATTGCTGTCGAATAAGAAGTCTGCGGTGGAGCAGAGATCAGTCCATGAATGGAATCGCTCATTGCTGTACTGTGATTTGGAGCATCTACACCAACACCATAGTATGTATTCAGTACCCAGTTCGGATAAGTATTATCATAAGCTGTCATATCAGCCCAGTCGCCATTACCGTTCTTCTGCTGTGCAAACCATACATTTCCCTGCTGCTGTCCTGCATAGTCCAGTGTCCAGTTGTATGTATTCTTCTGAGCTACCGTATAGTCATTTGTTGTTCCATCTTCAGCCGTGATGCGTACTGTCATTCCTGCTGTTACTGCATCTCCGTCAGCTAATGCTGTTCCATTGTTCAGTACGGAAACTGTTGCTGTATCAGCTACTGTGATGTTCTTCTTCAGCTCGCTGACTGTTGTAGTATTTGCTGTTGTATAAGGAACACTCAGTGTCTTTCCGCTTACCATGTAGTAAGAAGATTTCAGTTCTTTATCAGAACTTGCAACTACTGTATAAGTTACATCCTCCATTCCTTCATAAGAAAGAACGACGGTTGCTCCACCTTTCACGATATCTGCATCACCAAGAACTTTATCACCATTTTTTACAGTAACTGTAACGCCTGTATCAACGATGATGTTGTTGCGGAACTGCTCTACTGTTGTATTCTTCGGAAGATCACTTACATTTGTTCCTGAAATTGTGTATGTATTGGAACGAAGTACAAGTGCTGTAACTGCATCACTTTCTGCTGCTCCGATTTCCGGTACTGCTGTGATTGCATGTCCGAAGAAGTCATGATCGATAGAATAACCATTTCTGTCAACAATTACTTTACCAGCATTGATAGCCGGTGAGTTTGCTGCCAGTTTATATCCATCAAATACTGTAGCAGCTGTCGGATCTTCATGCAGTCTTGCCTGCTTGTCCTCTGCTGCTGCAACCGGACCTGAACCTGCATTAACAAGTACTGCTGTTCCTGCGGATACCTTTACTGCATTTGCATCAGTTGGGTAATTGGATACATTGTAGTACAGGTTGTTGTCAAATACTTTATTGTTGCTCGGATTCCAGTTTGAAACTGTTGCCGGTGTACTTCCTGCAAAATAGAAAATATTATTTTCTGCTGTAACCGGTCCACCATTTCCATGACTTCTATGCCAGATTGTATTCAGTCCCGCTTTAATATAGAAGGTATTATTGTAAACCTGACAATTTCCTGTATTTCCAGCAGGATCCAGCGGTCCCATATCTTCATTCTGGCTGATGTTGTAACGGAATGTATTGTTGATGGACTCCGGTCCACAGAACATGATCGTACTTGCTGTATTACCATGGCTGTAGTTGTACTGATAGTTGGTTCCATCACCGTAGTCAGCATCCCAAGGCTGTCCGTCGCCGTTACCACTTGACGCATTCAATGTTTTAAAACATTCATTGTACTGGAAGATTGCATTTTTACATTTCCATGGCCAGATACCTGCTGCAACTCGTCCTGCTCCGACATTCTGCTTGCCGTTTTCCTCACCATTTGCGTTAAGACTTGGCTGTTGCTGTGAGTAGTCTGTTGTATTAATCTGTTCAGCTGCGTTCTCTGACACATTGTATTGAACCATCGGTCTGTCCAGATACATGGTTGTGATGGCATCTCCACCCACATGGTTCAGGTAGTTGTTCTCGATGACTACATTGGAGGAACCATATTTTGCCATTGTTGCATCTGACAATGCACCTGTTGTGAACTGACTCCACTGATAGGTATATCCAACTGCAATTCCCCAACGGTTTACTTTATCAAGAGAGCAGTTCTTGATCTGAACATCGTTGTATCTTGCAATTCCTGTTGTTGCTTCATTTGTCGGCGTTTCTACGATAAAGTAGATACCTCCATTTGTCATATGCTTGTTATAAACGTTACCTGTTACATCATGGATATAAAGATCATTCAATACGATATGATCTACTGTTCCATTATCCTTTGCAACTCCGGCAACACCGGTTCGATCCATTGCGTATGCGTCATTATACGCTTTATTTTTTTCGGTATCGGTTGCACTTTTTCTGTCATTTGTCAGTTCCAGGCCTTCGATCTCGATGTACTCTGTATCTTTGATCAGAATACTGGAAGATACCTTACCTTTCCATTTATGATTCCGGTTATCAAGAGGTGTTCCGTAATTCAGATCCCACTGGCCATGACCATTTGTATTGATCTGTGGTCTGTCTCCCTCTCCATAAGTAGAGATCTTAACCGGTGCTTCAGCAGTACCGCTGTCTTCTTTTGTAAACTGCAGAGCCTGATCTTCAAACACAGATCCCTTTTTCAGGAGAACTGTATCTCCAGGCTCAAGATTAAGGGCATTCACTTTATCAAGTGTCTTGAATGCCTCGCTTTCGGAAGTTCCGTCATTGCTGTCACTTCCACTTTTGGAATCAACATAATATGTTGTTCCTGTCGCAGTATCCTGTCCTTCAGCATTAACAGTAACTGCCGGCACCATTGATGCAACCGTTGTTCCTGCAAGCAGAAGAGCCAGAGCACCGCTCATCCATTTCTTCTTCATAACATTGCTCCTTCCATCATTCTATATTCTTCAAGGTAAACCGGTTTGCATCCGCCATGTTCCCGTCCACCTGAGAATCAGTTTCACGCTGCGTGATGATGTCATCATATTTCTTTTCACGCAACTCACGTTCCACCGCAATCCTTGCTGTCTCCAGATCAGCATTCTCTTCGCTGTCCCCGAAGATCCATTCGCGGCTGTTGTAGTATTCCAGTACCTCGTCCTCTGTCAGTTCCATTCCCTCACGGGTATCATCATTGCAGTATTTTTCTTTGAGCGTACTCATTTCATATTGAAGATAAAGCTGAAAGGTATATTCTTTCAGTCCGTAGACTACCTCACCTTTTTCAACTTTCTCACTCCGCTTTGCATTCTCGTCTTTCCAACGTTTTTCCAAAGCCTTATAGCTGCTGTCTGATACATCACCGCATTCTTTTGCGAGATCATAGACCGCATGAACGTATTTCAACTGTTCTACTGTATTTTCCGTCAGAATTTCGTAGCCGTATTTTCCATCATACTTTTTTCCCCAGAAGCCATCTTCATAAACGGCATCATAGTCCTGTTGAATCTGCATTTTTGTATCATATTCTACTGATTTCATGCAGTTCACATATTCATCTTTGCTGATTGTATGCCCCCCAACAGTTAAATCGAATCGATTATCCATTCTGTATCGGACAACCCCGGCAACAATTCCCGCAACCGCGATCACCAATACTGCAATTCCGATCTTCAGGAACTGCTTTTTTCGATTCTTCATACTCCGCATCCCCTCCTGTTCTGAAATCTTGTTCTGTCTACGCACGAACTTACCCACTCTGACTTAATACTATTATAACAACAGCAGAATTTTTCAACTCGTTCTTTTCGGTTGATTCCCACGCTTATTTTGTCTAATTCGGAACATTCTTTTTGATTCTCCCTTGACGGCTTTTATTCTCTTTGCTATATTACATATAGAACAGTATGAATGATACTGTTTCTTTGCATACAATAGTGTAAAAAGTAATGCAGATCAGATGATACAAACGTAACGGAAAGATATGAGGGTGAGTCTATGAAAAGAGATTACTATGAACTGCTCGGACTGGCGAAAGGTGCCGATCCGTCAGCAATAAAAAAAGCCTACAGAAAGCTTGCTAAAAAGTATCACCCGGATACGAATCCCGGTGATAAAGAGGCCGAAAAGAAATTTAAAGAGATCACAGAAGCTTACAATATCCTGAGTGATCCTGAGAAAAAGAAACTTTATGATCAATTTGGTCACGCTGCATTTGACCAGAGTGGTGCTGCCGGTGGAGCCGGCACCAGTGGTTTCCATGGTGGATTCTATGGAAGTGGCTTTGGTGGAGTCGGATCTGATGGAACTGGATTTGGCAGCAATGGTTTTGGCAGTGGTGGTTTCAGTGGTGGCGGTTTTACCGGAAACGGTGGGTATCAGGAATACCACTTTGAGGGTGGTAATATGGATGATATGTTCGGAGATATTTTCGGAAATATGTTCCACGGAGGAGCATCCCGCAAGACCTCTTCCGGATTTGGCAGAAGCAGTTTTGGTGGAAATGGATTCAGTGATGGGGTTCACAGTGGATTTCAGTCCGGTAATTTTCAGTCAAAGGGATCCGATCTGAATGCCGAAGTAACCGTTGGCTTTGATGAAGCTGCTTTTGGTTGTGACAAGGTCATCACATTACAGGATCCAAATGCTCCGGGAAATCCTTCCCAGTCACTGAAGGTTCATATTCCTGCAGGAATCGACACCGGTAAGACGATCCGTCTCCGTGGCAAGGGAATGCCCGGTACAAATGGCGGAGATGCCGGGGATCTGATGTTGAAGGTCAAGGTCGCTGACAAACCGGGATACGAGCGAAAGGGAACGGATGTCTATACGACAATTACTGTACCTTTCACGACGGCTGTCTTTGGTGGTGAAGCACTGGTTCAGACTTTATATGGCAATGTGCTTTGTAAGATCCGTGAGGGTACACAGTCCGGTTCTAAGATCCGTTTGAAGGGAAAAGGAATTGTTTCCATGAAGAATCCTTCAGTTCACGGTGACCAGTATGTAACGGTTCAGATTGAAGTTCCAAGACACTTAACTCCACAGGCGAAAGAGAAGCTGCGTGAATATGAGGCCTTGGTCAGTGGAAATGCAAAGAGTGCTTAAGATAAAATATGCTCCTTCAGGCAACAGGTTTTCTTGTTCCTGTCTGCCTGAACGGAGCATATTTTTTATTCAAACATCATTCTTTCATCTCAATTGTCTTTTTTCTTTTTGAGAAAATTTGCAAGAAGCATCATTGCAGAGACCAGTACCCCTTCTGCCATCGGTACAACCGGAGTTGTATCGCCGGTCTTTGTTGCTTTTCCAGATTTTTTTGTACCCATCGCCGGATTTTTCTGGTCAGCAGATGGCTTGCCACTTCCTGTCGTCTGTCCTGCACCATTCGAATTATCCGGAGTAGATGGCTTGCCTGGGTCAACCGGATCTGGATCTACCGGATTTGGATCTACCGGATCTGGGTCAACCGGATTCGGATCTACCGGTTTTAGTGCTTTCTGCTTCTCAACGAGCGTATCAGTTGCTGTTGCTACCTCTGTATGCTTAAGTTCCTTTTTCGCTTCCTTGCCTTCCAAAAGAAGTTTTGCAGCAGCTAATGCACTTTCAAAATCCGATGTGTCTTTATAATCTTTTACTATAATTTTCTCAGCTTCCTCTACTGCTTTTTCCAGTGCTGCAAAGTCAGCATTTGTCGCAAGTGGCTGTAATGCATTTATTGCATCCCTCACTTTTTGGGTCATCTCATCAACCTCACTCTGCTCTGTCCGTGGATTGTCAAGTACTTTCTCAGCCTCCGCAAGAATCCTGTCCAGACCGGCATAATACTCTGTCATATATACCGTTCTGTCTAATTTTTCTGCCTCATCTACTGCCTTCTGTAACTCTGAAAAGTCTGCCGGGATGTATGCCTCTTCTACATAGAAATTATCAACATAATATTCACTGCTCTGTCCTGTAATATCTACATAGCAGTCTTCTTCATCACCTGTTGTAAACTCGAGAACAAGCTTTCCACTCTGGGCATTTGCCACCGCACTTGCAAGCGTCTTTGAAGCCTTATCAGATTTTACTGCAAAAGTAAACGCATTTGCACTTGGTGCTTTATATTCAATGCCTACTTTATACTCTGTATTCGGTTTAAATCTAACCGTTGATGGAATGGTTCTCATATAATCTTTTGCACGAATCTTCAAAGAATAGTTTCCATCAATCACATCCGTCGTATACTCTGGATTCACTGGATTTTTCTGAGATAAATGCGACTGATCAGACTCCGTAGACACAAATACTCCAAAGCCCTGATCTACATTTTCAAAATCCTCCCAATAAGTATACTTATTCGGATCCGGGTTAGTAGAAGCATCAACTTTTGCCACCCGCACATCATCAAAGTCAACAACCGATGTATCGCTTTTTCCTGCTGCTGCAGAAAGCGTTAATTTGACTGTGTCAGATGCCGCAGTAAAACGTACCTGCATACGCTGAGCCTTAGTCAAATATTTATCATTATGATGAACTCCATACGTGACATTACTCTGTTCCATATAATTTGAAACTACTTCGTCCCCGTTCTTTACCTCAATTGATGCCTTTCGTCCATCATCAGTAATGCACCATACAGATGCCGAATAAGCCTGCCCCGGAACCAGACCTGTTAAAGTCTGACTTACCTGTCCATCTTTTGTTCCCTCTATATAAAGGTGTGCATTTCCAAGACTATTATCCTTAATCTTTATATGATCTACACTATCAGATGTAGATGATGGTTTCCACTCATCAAAATTATAGGAATCGAATCCCATATCTTTCACAGGAGATCCTGTAGACCACTCCATCGTATCAGCCGTATCAACTTTTACAGCATCCTCTTTGTAAAGTACATATCCTGTTTTTGCTGTCGCATCAATTGTTACTTTACGTCCTGTCACAGGAAGCGTTTTCTTATCAGATTTTCCTTCTGCAGACAGTTTATAAATCGTTACCTCAGTTACATTTCCCCAGGATTCCGGAAGTGTCCAGGTACTTGAACCTCCATCTTTATTATAATGATAAATCTTACCCTGCTCATCATCATCCTTTTCCCATGGAATGAAAATCTTATTTCCTTCGGCAACTTTTTCACCGTCCAGCGTAATAACATTAACGTTATTCACGATCTCAGTTACTACTTCATTACTATTTCCCAGAACTGCCCGCGATTCGCTTTCATACTGCATCAGCGGATACTGTGCAAGGAACTTAGCCGGAAGTACTTCGCAATAAAATGTATCCAGCGAATCATTCATACTTGCTGCATTATTTCCCTGTGAAGACTGCTGCCAACCGTCAATACCAGCACCACCTTTGCTTGCTCCGCCTGTATCGCCGCCGTTGTTTCTCGATTGTATTCCTCTGAACAAAGTTGTTCCCTGGAAAATATCAGACTGGTTGTTCTCTACAAAACGAACCAGATTTCCTGCTCCTTTAAAGTTGCCTGCCCCGGTCTGAATACCATGGACAAATACACTGTGGGAAACCATTTCATCAGGATTCTCTGTTCCAAGAATAATGTTGCGGCCTTTTATATTCTGTATTAATTTATACATCGGCCATCTTGTTCCAAAGAATACATCTACATATGTCGTATCAATCTTTCCCTGCGTATCTTTATCGTATAATTGCGAAAAACGTCCATCCAATCCATTTTCTGATGTATCAAGATCGTCGTTCTCACGAATAATGCCTTTTGAACTATCATACCAATCCCAGGCCGGAAGGCTTGCTGCAAGTTTTCCATACTGCGGAGCTTCCGGGTAAGTATCTGTCTGGTTTACATGAATACCTATTTGTGCATTATACTTTTCTGCCTCACTCAGCAAAGTATTGAAATCTTCCAGACCACCGGCATGCTTATTATAATTTGCATAATCCGGATGAGAGGAGTCATGTCCTTCACCTTGATATCCCTTGATAATAATATTCTGCCCAAATCCATCTGTAGCCAGATACATCTTCTTCACATTATCCAAAATACGGAGAAATGGATACTGAGCTTCGGATCCTACATTCATTGCGATCATTGTCCAGGAGTCTGTCACTTCGTCCGCTCCACTTTTTCTGGTCATGCACTTATCCCGAAGTACAATCGCACCATCCTGAGCGTCTACTTTTCCATCTCCATTGCAATCTGCTGTGACCGCTACCTTGACTGCAGGCAGATACATTATCTCTCCATCCAGTCCACGGTAAGTATACTCATTCATCCATAAACCTGTAGAATTATGGTCTCCTGCCGCAAACGTCTGGTATGCTACTTCATGACGGTTTTTATATGATTCTCCACTTAATGCAGCAGCAACATTCCGATTACTTAACACTGCAAGCGTCGTCTCATTATATGCTTCTGATGCATTGGCTGAAGAAAGCGAAATCGCATTCTGTCCCTGATAATTATTTACAGTCAGCTTTCCATCCGCATCTTTACTTGACATAGAAATCAAACTGTGACGCGGGAAATTCAAAGTGTACAGCTTCGTCTGATCATCAACTATATTTTTTACATTCATAGAAAGGACATTTCCTTCTACAGTAAATATAACATCAAATGAAATTCCTGTTGTCGCCTCTGACACATGATAAACCGCTTTATTCTCACTGATATCTGCTGTAACATCCGGTGTATAAAGTTTATTATTTAACTCAATCTGATGCAATGCAAGTTCCTGTCCTTTTACAGTCTCCCCACCGTTCTTTAATGTATAATCGATTACCCGTGGGAATGCACGGTCCAGACGGACTGTCATGGCATCTGACTGAATTGTTACAGGCTCTGTATTTTCCACAACTGTCGGTACAGCTGCATTCTCCTGCGTAAACTTCTGGATGAGCATTCCATTATTACTTCCGGTTCTGAATCCCACTTTTCCCGGATTTGTCGTAACATTACTAAGTTCTCTATTAAGAATTTCCTCATTATCAACAAATACTGTCACATACTTGTCCACAATCCTTACTTTTATCTTATATGGAACCACTCTATTTGCAAGAATAAAACCACTGTCATTATATTCACTTCCAAGAAGTGACTGTCCCTGTGCATTCCAGATATTCCATCTGGTATAATGCTGATTATTCTGTGAAGACGGTCCAACATAGAAATACTCATTATCACTTACATACCGGAGAACTGCCCCATATCCACAATTATCATTCATCGGATCGTATGTAAATTCAATTTCCTGGTCTTTCAGGCTTGCCGAATTATCATCAATAAATACGCCATCTCCCTGAAACTTCATGGCACCATTTTCCAGACTCATAGAACCGCTTCCACTCTTTTTCGTAAAGCCGTCTGCTCCGTCTGCCGCAAAATTTCTTGTATAGGATACCGTCGGTTCCGGAATGTTAATATTAATCGTGAATGTCTGTGTCTGCCCATCTTCGAATTCAAAAACCAGCTTTGTACTGGATTGACTTTTGATCTTTTCAAGATAAGCTGTCTTAATTGTGACATTCTGACCATTTACAGTATAATCCGTTCCCCTTTCCAATACCTCTGATCCATTTTTAATCGTGCTTAATGTATTCTCGCCTGTTATTGCCACTTCAATATCCTGTGCTGCCGCTGTATCCTGTTCAAGTTTCACACTTTTCGGATCAATCGAAACTGTTGAAAGAATATCGGAAGTTTTTATATTGTCAAACTTCAAAGCACATCCATGGGTTTCTGTTGGTTCTCCCCAGACTCTCATTCCAATCTGTCCGGACATCGTATCACTAAATGCATCTACTGTCTGATCAATAATCACCTCACCATCCTGATAAACCTTGATCTGCTTTCCACGATACTCCAGTTTGATATGATGCTTCTGGTTTATATCTGATGCATCAAACGTCGTCTTTGTGGAATTAAGATCTCCCCAGTTAGAAGAACCTTTCTGCCAGAACCAGTGAGTACCGTCTACTCCAATTCCTTCCCAGTCAGAGGAAGAATTGTAACGGAACAAAATCAACATTCTCGCCCCATTCGGTCCTTTCGTCAGGGTAAGATCCATTTCAAGAATTCCATCCTGACGGGTTTTGGAATTTCCATATTTGAAAAAGGACTCTCCTGCAGACTCAAGTACCATAAATCCATCATCACCCTCACCATTCTGGAAAGTGATCGTTCCATTTGCCCCATCTTTTACCCAGCCGCCCTGACTGTTCTCGTCGGTAAAATCGATCATCTCCTGCGTCACCGCTGCCTTTGCTACATTCCCCGGTATCGGTACCGCATTTGCAATCATACAAGCAGATAAAGTTGCAATGGTAACTCGCTTTAATTTGTTTTTCATAAACTCGTCCCTCCATGCCATTAGATATTTTGCCTATTTTTTATCTCTGTGCCATTTTCACTTTGCATATAATTATATCTTTTTTCTTCTTTTTTTCAATATTGGCGTTTCTTTTTATTTATTTTTGTTATTTTATACAATTTTATCGTGCTTGTTCCATCACTTTGCTTGTTCCCCTTGCTTTTTATATAAGAAGGCTGCAAAAACATTTCTTTCAAATGCTTTTGCAGCCTTCTTTACCTCTCCAATCATTTCCTTTATCAAGTGGAATTCTGTTCAATTCCTATGTGCTTCCCTATTCCTGTTCTTCTTCCATCTCAGCCCGGATCGTATCTTCAGATGCTGCCATTGCCTGCAGGGTCATGGTAAGAAGCTTTTCAAGTTCCCAGCCCAGTTGCTTTGCACCTCTTTCAATGACTTCTCTTGAACATCCCGCAGCAAATCCTTTGCTTTTATATTTTTTCTTCAGAGATTTTAATTCCATATCTTTTGTACTTTTTGACGGACGCATCAACGCAGCCGCCCAGATCAGACCTGTCAGTTCGTCTGCCGCAAATAGTACTTTTTCCATCTCATGGACGGGTTCTACATCCATCATCTTTCCACATCCTACTGTAATTCCGTATCCATGAGAACATACTGCATGGATCAGATCTTCTGAAATTCCAGCTTCTCTTAAAAGCTCCGGTGCTTTCAAACAATGCTCTTCCGGGTGCAATTCAAAATCAATATCATGAAGCAGTCCTGCGATGCCCCAGTATTCTACATCTTCTGCGTATCCCAGTTCATTTGCATACCACTTCATAACAGCCTCTACAGTCAGAGCATGCTGAATGTGAAACGGATCTTTATTATATTTTTTAAGTAACTCAAAAGCATCTTTTCCGGCAATATGTTCCATGTTGCTTCCTCCCTTTTATCCGCAGTCTTTCCTACTATTCAGATGGGTTATATTTTGCTTTGATCTTTACTGCTTGTCAAGGTGGGAAGTATTTTTGTTAACTTCCAGAAATTTTACAACTAAATCGATCTTCTTTCTCTTTATATAATACGTATGCACCCCAAACACACTATTTAATATCCATTCATAAACTCGTCCAAGTCTTCCAGTGCTTCTCTCAATTCCGGATTTCTTTCTCTTGATATTAATTGTGATAGTTGCATCAATTGCCAAGGGGCTGGTTCACAGGCTACATCATATGACATGTGAACCAGCTCCCAGAGAAAAACAGCCTTTTTTGTTTTCGGATGATTCATACAGTATTCTTCAATTATAATTCTAGAGTATTCGTCCATGCCTATTGACCTCTCTTTTCTTTCCCTTGAATAAAATCTAAGATTTCCTTATAGCTCTTGCTACTTCCTTCGATTGCTTTCAATTACTCTTCATTTTGTATTTCCTTCTGTTTTTTGTGAAGCTCCTCCAACTCTGCTGTCAGCCGGTCATACTGTTCGCGGTTCTTGCTAATTGCCTTTTCTATTTTCGCTATTTTCTGCTCTAAACTTTCTTTACTGATATTCCTTGCCATTTTTATTTTCCTCTTAAATTTTCACTAATGTAATTCACTTTATATTTCACCTGCTCTGTGCTAATTCCAAATGCACTCAGCACAACTTTTTGTGTTTTTGACACTGCATGATCCAAGCGGTATATCTTATCCAGTTGTCTTGTCATTTCGATTTTCTCAAGTTCCCGAATTGCTGCCGGAACAGTAAGATAATTCGGTTTCTTAAGCATTTCAGCTGCTTTATCCTTTAATGCTGTATACAACTTGCATCGAATAATCAAGGCAATAAATCCAATAAATATTTTATTTGATGCAGCTTCCTCAGAAGCAACTCGCAGACAGTTATTACCCAGGTAAGATTTATCTGCACGAAATACTTTTTCCGACGCATCTCTATTCTTATATAAGGTGATTGCTTTTTTCGCATCCATTTTTTCAGATGAGATAATTGCAAAATAACCACACAAATCCAGTTCATCTCGAATCACTTGTAACTTTGGCTCTCCGTAAACAAAGTGGCCTGTATCTTTATTGTAATGCAAATAGAAATATTTATGGAATGATGGTCCGAATTCGTGCTCTGTATCTTGGAATCTTTTCAGATAACTCTGCATTTCCTGAATACTTTCTTCCAATCTTGCCCGTTCTCCTGCAGCCTTCGCAGCACTATAATAAATATGGACATATCTTTTCTTTGTGTCTGCTGTATACACAAACGTGTGAACCGTTTTTCCGTATACTCCGAATTCAGCAATCTGATTTCCCCAATCATTTTCAAAGGTTCCTTTCTGCTTACAAACCTGTTCACTGATAAACTCTTTGCAACCTTTCACCATAATGATAAATCCAAATCCATTGTTATCCATAAACCTTAGATTTTCCTTACTGAAATAGCCTCTGTCTAAAATAAATCCAATGTTTTTATATCCGTATCCTTTTACCTTTTCCACCATAAACTGCAGTTGCGAAACGTCATTGATACTTCCTGGATATTTCTCATACATTAAGGGCTCGCTATTGGTAAGATCATAACCAACCGCATAGTTGAAAATAGGAAGACCTACATCTATCTTTGCCGCTCTGAATTCTACCATACTGATATTTCCAGCTTCACAGTTCTTATTTGTAGAATCATAGGAGATATAGATTCTTTCCCGTTTATTCCTTTCCTCATTCCAACAATCCAAAAAGTTCTGTCTTTGATTTTCATTTATCGAACGGAAAAAATCTGAAATCGTTGAATCGCTGTACATTTTCATATCAGGTGTGAAAAGCGGATGATTATACGCATAATCCGGATAATACTGTGCTGCATTTCCTTCCGTGATAATCGAATAAGAAGCAAAATCCAAGATCATACCAGCTGCTTTAGCTCCCAGCGTTTCTTCCAGTTTCTTGTCTAATCCCATATCTTTTACTGTCTTGCTGATGACCATATATGCACCTGCCTTCAAGCAGCTGCTTCTTCCAGTATCTAATCGTTCTTCCGGTGTTTCTACTTCCGGAAAATATTTCTTAAAATTTTCATTCGGTCTCATTTTCAATTCATCATCTGCTGAAACTTTTCCGATGGTGACTCTTTTTACTGTTGTATATTTTTTATCAGGATCATAAATTCTATCAGACTCATAGTAAACGTAACGAGCATTCCCTTTGCTTCTAAATGTAATTTTCCCTTTTACTTCTGGCACATCAACAAGGTAATCAAGATACATGATTTTCACCCCCTTTTAATAGTTGTATTTACGACTAAATATAGTATAGCATAAAACCTGCATTTTTTCAATCAAAAACGCAGGTTTTGATTGCGTAAATTTACCTTCGGAAATAATGGTGTAGAGTCCACCCACGATGCTCTGATAAAATATCAGGCAATGACTTTTGGATTTAATATAACTCTTTTTTGTATTCGAAGCAAGCCCAGTTTTTCTTCTGGGCAGACTCCGGCTTATTCCTCTTGGCTGTGCTTTTGACCAGATACTTTCATCTGTCAAGGATGCCCTGCACCACTTGTGGCTTCGTCCTTGACAGATGAAAGTATCTGGTCTTCTTTGTAATCAAGAGGAACAAACCTCTTGATTACATTCCATGTGCACTGTCTATAATCCCCATATATGTGCATTAAAGTTCACGATCTTTTTATTTTGTAGCGACATGCTATGACTAATGTACTCTGTATATTTCCCAAGTTCTCCATGTCTGTTTTTTTCTGACTGGATCATCTGAGCGCTGCTCAGAACATCATATTCGGCTCCTGCAGCTTTCTGTAAATCTCTT